>Ga0207940_1000049_pt1 | contig 40442 bp, 34 predicted proteins | sample LakMenEpi06Jul12_FD_150676 | JGI IMG/M metagenome (GOLD analysis project Ga0207940, IMG submission 150676) | Freshwater microbial communities from Lake Mendota, WI - 06JUL2012 deep hole epilimnion (SPAdes) | ecosystem: Environmental > Aquatic > Freshwater > Lake > Epilimnion/Euphotic zone ... | reverse complement strand
CACCTCGACGCTCGGCGAGCACCTCTTGGGCGGCTCGGTCAATTGGGGCATACGGCTCCGTTGGGCGTTCAGGGCGACGGCGGTCCGCCTCTGGTTTCGGCGGCACGGCGGCGGCGATGAGTTCACTCCGTTCGTCGTTCCCCTCCTCCCATCGCGCGCGGGCGCGTGCTTTGGCTTGCGCAATGTTGTCTGCCGGAATCGCCAAGAGGGTGTCGCTGGTTTGCGAGGCGCTGCGCGGCGGTGGTGGCGTCGGCTCTTCGCTTGCAAGAAGGAGTGCGAGCTCTGCGCCGTCGCTTGCAGATCCTGGCCGGCGCTTCAAAAGCGCTCGCCCCTCCTCCTCGGTGAACGCTAACGCGATCCGATCACCAGTTGCGAGTGCAACGCGTCCGGTGACAACTCCTTGTCGTTGCGCGGCTCCCGCTGACGCGCCTGGGGCGCCAGCAGGGAGCAGGACGGTGACGTGTCGGCTTTCGCGGAGGAGTGAGGCGACGGCGGTGAGGTTTCCGCTCGATGCGGCCCACGCTTCGCGCCGAAGGAGGCCGACCATGCAGACCTCGCTCTGTTCGCCGAGTTGCTCGCGGAGCGCAACGATAATGGTGCGCGCGCGCTCACCAGCGCCCCCTTCGCCGTGGTCAAAAAGGTTTAGCGCGCGCTCGGCTGCCGCCTTGAGTTGAGATGCGTTCGATCCTGGGGCGGAGAGTAGAACCGCGCGCGCACCAAGCGTGCGTGCGGTTGTGGGGCTCGTCGGCATGCGCAGCAGAAGTGCGCGGTCACCCGCGGTGACCAGCGTCGCCGAGCCAACCAGGAGGGTTGGTTGCGCGTTAGTTGTTCGAAGGCTGTCGTTCATTGCGCTGAGGATACGCCTAGTGTCGCTCGGTATCGTCGTTGCCTTGTCTGAGGCGCACGGTTAGCCCGATCGCGCGCGCGCCGCCTGGATGGCTCGAGTAGGCGCTAGCAATCTCAGCGCTGCGCAGGTGGAGCTCTTGAGCGGTTGCGCGGTCGTCAACCTCAATCGCGAGTCGGCCGCCCTCACTCCCCGTAGTGAGTCGGCAGTACGGCGCAAGGTGTGGCGCAATCTGCATGAGGAGCTCGTGAAAGACGCGAGCGCGCTGAGAGAGCTCAAGCTCTTCTTGAAAGCCGAGTGCGCGCGCCGCTTCTGGAATGAGTGTGCTCAACTTCTGCGGCTTCCCCTTGCGTTGACGCTTATCGTTCACGCTTCACCTCGCTCCCGCGCGGACCTTGAACCACCTCTTGGCTTGCACTGGCGGCGACGAGCCGCGGAGCGAGATCGCCAAGCGTCGTGGTGGTGATGATGGTCTGGGGAAGTGCGGTAAGGCGCTGCACGAGATGATCGCGTCGCTCCGGATCAAGCTCAGAGAATGCATCGTCGAGCAGAAGAAGCGGCGGCTCGCCGCGATCGGTGGTCAGCAGCTCAATCTCCGCAAAGAGAAGTGCAAGAAGCAGGCTGCGCTGTTGTCCGCGCGATGCGATCGGCGCGAGATCTTTTCCGTCGGCCTTAAACGTCAGGTCATCACGGTGTGGGCCGACCAGCGTGTGTCCTTGATAACCCTCGCTCTCCGCGGTTTCGTCAAACGATCTGCGTAGGCGGGTGGTGGCGGCGTCCGCGTCGTCATCTAGGAGGTGCGCTTCACGCGAAACATAGTGGACGGTGAGATCGCCCTCTGTAGGGGCAACCTCGCGGTGGGCGGCTGTGAGTGGGCCTGCGAGTGCGCGCAGCAGTTCGTTGCGGGCCGCAACAATCTCTGCGCCACTGTTGATCAAGAGTTCAGTCCATGGCTTCATCTCTGCGCTGATCGCCCGTCGCTCGGCGCCGTCGCTCTCAAGCGCGTCTTTCAAAAGCCGGTTGCGCTGCTTAAGCGTGCGTTCATACCTGGTGAGGGCGGCGCGGTAGCCCGTCTTCCACTGGATTGCCATCCGGTCCAGGGCGGCGCGGCGCACAGAGGGGGCCCCGACGACGAGGCCTGTCTCTTCCGGAACAAAGGCGGCGATCTTGAGCTTCTCGCCGAGCGTCTCGCTCCTTCGTGAGGTGCCGTTCACGAGATACCGGGTGCGCTCTGAGCGGCCGATCTCTGCGGCGAGTGTGGTTGCCGCAAGCGGATCGTCCTTCGCCTCACGCGGGTCTCGGAGGGTGACGGTGAACGCCCCGCTGCTTGCCCCCTCCTGGACGAGTTCGCGGAGCGCGCTCGCTCGGTGTGAGCGCCCAGTGGCCGCCACGAGCAGCGCCTCAATCGCGGTGGTCTTCCCAGCGCCATTCGCCCCCCAGAGGATCTGTGGCCCTGCAGAGAAGCGGATCTCTCCGGCGGTCCAGCTTCGAATCTGTTGGAGGCGCACGCGCTCAATCACTTTCGTCCACTCCTCTTCATCGGTTCACGGGCGTGTGTGCCGCGCGGTGTGCGGCACCGTCTGATCAGGAGGGGGTGCGCACCGGCATCACGACGTGGAGGTAGTCGCGCCCGTCAAGCGGACGGAGCAGCCCTGGTGCGATCGGCCCGGTGAGCTCCAGGGAGAACTGGTCTGCTTCCACGCGAGAGAGGACATCCACAAGATACTTCGCGTTAAACGCAATTGTTGTCCCTTCCCCTTCAACCTTAGCCTCAACGTGTGCCGCGTGATCGCCAACATCTGCGGCGGCGGTGATGTCAATTGCTCCGCCGCCTTCAGGTGTGATCGCGAATCGCACGATGTGCGCTGACGCGTCGGCCACAACTTGCGCAAGGCGAACGGCGCGCAAGAAATCGTCGCGCACGATAGTTACCTTTGTGGTGTGGGACGTTGGGATCACTTGCTGGAATGGTGGGAATTGCCCATCAATAAGTCGGCTGACCAACATGGTGTCGCCGAGCTTGAACTGCAGTTGGTTCTTTGCTGGTGTCAGTGTGATCTCAACGAGGTCATCAACATCTGAGAGCAGACGAAGGAGTTCGGCATATGCGCGCGCAGGCACGATGATGCTCGTCTCTGGTGCCGCCTCTGCAAGCGCAGCGCCAGCGACTGCGATGCGGTAGTTATCCGCAGCGGCAAACGTTGCCTTCTCTCCAGTGAAGCTTGTGAGCACGCCGGTAAGGATCGGCCGCGCTTCGTCGCCCGCGGCGGCAAACACGGTTGAGTCGAGTGCGGCGCGCAGCTCTTTCTGTGAGATCCGCGCCGTTACGCGCTCCCCGGCGGCGCCAACTTGAGGGAAGTCATCGGCGGGTGTGGCGCGAAGGTGTGATGCGCTGCGACCGCACTTCAGGTGAACACGGCCATCCGGGAGGAGCGAGATGTCAATCTTCTCGTTCGGGAGCCCGTTCACCACGTCGCTGAGGAGGCGTGCTGGGATCGTTGTTGCACCCTTCTCTTCAATCTTGGCGGGAACCCAGTGGGTCACCGCGATCTCGAGGTTGGTTGCCACAAGCCGGAGTCCACCGTCTTCGGTGCCGAGGTAGACGTTCGAGAGGATCGGAAGCGTGTTCCGAGAGGCCACGCCGTGACCCACAACCGCCAGGCCGCGTGCCAGGTTCTCTTGAATCACCGATAGCTTCATTTCAACTCCTCCACATACCCCCTCTGGGCGTCTTGCTAATAGTGTCTTATCTCTTTAAACCCGTCACCGTCGTATTCGTAGTGTGGAACCTGTGGAGCCTACGCGTAAGCCCTCGTCCAGGAACCGTGGGGAACCTCCCCTGAAGTGTGAACCACGCACCCCCGGTGCGCGTAAACCCCACCGTTTCTCGGGAGAGGCTGGGGGGAACCCTAGGTCGGTTCTCCACACCGTGTCCTCAGGCGCTCACGCCCCCCGTGCGAGAAGGCGGTGTTTCCACCACTTCTCCACCAGATATCCACAGGTTATGCGGAGGCGGCAGCCCCCTGGCCGTATCGAAGGAGCGCCTCGCGCAGAAGGGCCACCTCTCGGCGGAGCTCCGCGTCGTAGCTCATCTCGCGCTCGATCTTGCTGCAGGCGTGGATGATCGTGGAGTGGTCTCGCCCCCCGAGCGCACCGCCGATACGAACGAGCGACGCGTCAGTCTCCTCGCGCGAGAGGTAGGCGGCGATCTGGCGAGGAACAACAATCTCGCGGTCGCGCTTCGGGCCGCGCAGCTGCTCAACGGTCACGCCGTAGTGTTCGGCGACAACGGCAACCACCTGCTCCGGCTCAAGGATGCGCTTCGGGCTCGGGTAGACCGCCTCGCTCAACACCCGTGCGGCGAGCTCCATCGTGACTGGCATACCGCTGAGGCGGCCCACCGCAACGAGACGGGTGAGCGCCCCCTCAAGTTCGCGCACATTGCTCTGCACGCGGCGGGCGACCTGCTCCAACACGTCGTCTGCAACGATCACGCCGCTCTCTTCAACCTTGCTGCGCAGAATGGCGATTCGCGTCTCAAGATCAGGCGAAGAGATGTCTGCAATCAAGCCCCACTCAAAGCGAGAACGGAGGCGCTCTTCAAGGAGCGAGATTTCCTTTGGTGTTCGATCCGAAGTGATCACGATCTGCTTCCCTGCGGAGTGGAGGGTGTTGAATGTGTGGAAGAACTCTTCCTGCGTCCGCTCCTTGTCCGCAATGAATTGGATGTCGTCGATCAGCAACACGTCAATCTTCCTGAAGCGCGAACGGAACGCATCGGCCGCACCCTGCTGGATGCCGAGAATAAACTCATTAGTGAACGCTTCGCCAGTGATGTAAAGGACGCGTCGCTTTGGCGAACGCTCCATCACCGCGTTTCCGATCGCGTGAAGCAGGTGTGTCTTCCCGAGACCGGTACCGCCGTAAATGAAGAGCGGGTTGTATGCGCCGCCTGGTCGCTCGGAGACAGACTGCGATGCAGCGTGTGCAAGTCGGCTCGCGGAGCCAACGACATACGTCGCGAATGTGTATCGCGCGTTCAGGTTGGTTGGTCGCGCTGGCTCGCTCGCATCAACAACGCGAACTGAATCACTTGAAGGCGTGTGCGCGCGCACCTGCGACGCGTTGTCTGCTGACGCACTCTTCTTCCCTGCGAGCGCACCCTGCGCATCAAGCTCATCCTCGCTCACAACTTCTACCTGAAGCGTCACGCTATAACCAACAATCTTTGCGATCGTTTGCGCGATGAGTGAGCGGTAGCGCTCTTCAATCCAATCCTTTGCAAAACCAGAAGCAACACCGAGGGTGAAGGTGCTGCTCTGTTCGTCAACGCGAAGGAGTGCGGTTCGACGGAACCAGGTTTCGAAGGTCGCCTGGGAGAGGCTGATCTCTAGCTCTCCGAGAGTGGCGCGCCAGACCTGTCGTCGATCCATGCCGCAGCGCCTCCCTCTCTTTTCCCCGCGTCAGAGAGTCAGTGGGGCAGCGTTGCGGCCGCCCGGACCCTGTTGGGGGGAGGCGGAGAATAGCAGCAACTTCTCAACCCGTACGACGCGTCGCGCGAACATTGTTACACCCAGAGGCGGAGTGCCTCTGGGCGGGGCAAACCCCCTGTTCAACGCCATCGGCGCAAGGATTACCGTGCCTGAATTGACACCCTGGCGGCTCCCCGACGATACTTCCCTTCCTAGATCCGCCCACCTCGCGGCCCTAGGCCAGGCAGCCCTCTTGGTACCCGGTCCGCACGGCGGAGCGACGCCAAGGCCACATTGACGGGAGCGATCAACATGAAGCGAACGCACCAGCCAAAGAAGCGACAGCGATTCCGCGAACACGGTTTCCGTAAGCGCATGTCGACGACGTCGGGCCGTAAGGTCTTGGCTCGTCGCCGCGCACGCGGCCGCAAGCGCCTCACCGTCTGAGCGGGCCGGCGCACTCGCGCCCCGCAGGTTTCGAAATGATTCGAACCGCAGCTGACTTCACGGCTCTTGCCGCCGCGCCCGGTGTTAACTCACCACTGCTCGGCATTCGTTTTATGGCGCGCGATCGCGCTGTACCTTCGCTGCGCATTGGAATTGCCGCAAGCAAGAAGGTTGGCGGCGCAGTAGTGCGCAACCGCATTCGCCGCCGACTGAAGGCAATCACACGAGACCTGGCGCCAGCGGTAGTACCCGGCACAGACCTTCTGATTGGCGTGCGCGTTTCGGCCGCAACTGCATCGAGCGAGCAGCTTCGCGCCGCACTCACTGACTGCCTCCGACGCGCAAAACTTCTCTCCGGCGCCAATCAAGGGGCACGCGCATGAAGCGACTCGCCGTCGCCTTCATCCATCTCTATCGAATCCTCTTTGCATGGCTGCCATCAAGCTGCCGGTTTGAGCCGAGCTGCTCTCGATACACGGAAGAGGCGATCATGAAGTACGGCGTCCTTAAGGGGAGCTGGATGGGTGCGCGCCGAATTGCGCGCTGCTCCCCACTCAGCGCCGGCGGATGGGATCCAGTCCGATGATCAACCGAGCGCGTCAACTGCTCCCAACAGTTCTCCTTCTGACACTCGTCGCGCTTGTTGTTGGTGCGTGTGACGCCGCCTCGGTCGTTGTTCCGCCATCCCCGCCAGCGCCGCTCGTTCCAGCATCGCCAGGCGCTGATCCGTTCAGCCTCCTCTCTTGGCTGTTCACACCGGTCTTTCAGGCGCTCTTCATCGGCCTTGTCTTCTTTGACAACCTGACTGGAGACATTGGAATCTCAATCCTCCTACTCACGATCGTCATCCGCATCGTCTTGATTTCACCGTATCGACGCCAACTCGTTTCACAGAAGCGCACGCAGCTGCTCGCGCCAGAAGTGGAAGAGATCAAGCGTCGCTATAAAGGCGATCGCATGAAGATCCAGCAGGCGCAGGCGGAACTGTACAAGACGCGCGGCATCAATCCGCTGAGCGGCTGTCTGCCGACCCTGCTTCAGTTCATCGTGCTCATCCCAATGTATTCAGTGATCGATCAAGGACTTAAGACGAGTGATCCGAGCGCCATGCTGAGCATCTTCGGATTCCAGGTCCTGGATCCTGGGTGCGTCAACAACCTTGCTGACGGTGTCCGTTGTTTTGACACAACAGTGGGATGGCTTGGCGGACTCGATGTTTCGCAGCCATGGGCACCACTCGTTCTTCTCGGAGTTGGCATCTCCCCACTCGCGCTCGGCAGTGCGCTGTTGCAGGTGCTGCAGACGCGCATGACGCTTCCAAAGGGCGGCGCGGTAAAGGGCGATCCAGCAGCGGCAATGCAGAGCCAGACGCTGGTGATCCTGCCGCTCATCTCAATCCTGTACGGCGGTATTTTGCCGGCAGGACTCTTTATCTACTGGATTGCGTCCACGGTCTTCTCGTTGGCGCAGCAGTATTTGATCCTCGGCTACGGCGGACTCTTCCCACTCTTTGGGTGGACTCCGGCCTTCGCCGTGAACCATGCACCGCGATTCCCCGTGGCGATGCCGGAGAGCGCTCCGGCGGGCGACGTGGTTGAAGGGGCACCACAATCCCGCACGGATCTTGACCGCGCCGCATCTGCGGCCGCCACGATCCGTTCGGCCAAGAAGCGCGACCGACACGGTCGCCGAGGGGGCAGATAATGGCGAGCGAGAGCGCATACCAGGAGTTCACAGGCAAGAGCGTGGAAGAGGCGCTCAAGATCGCATGCGAATCCTTCAAGGTTGGACTCGCCGATCTCGACTTTGAAATCATTGCGCCAGGCTCCAAGGGCGTTCTCGGGATGGGTGCTGAGCCAGCGCGGATCGTTGCAGCACCAGCAAGCGCAATCGCAGGCAGCACGCCAAAGCGCGCGACCGAACCTGCACCACGCGCCGCAGCACCACGAGAAGCTGCACCCCGCGACGTTTCACCACGCGACTCCGAGCCGCGACCGGCACGCAGCGCACGAACAGAGCGTGCACCAGCGGCACGTGCGGAGCGACCCGCACGAGCACCGCGCCCTGAACGTGCTGATCGGCCAGCCCGAGCGCCGCGTGAAGCGGGCGAGACACGAGAGCCACGCGAGCGCCGCGAGCGCAGCGAGACCACACCAGAGATGATTGCCGGCGGCAAGGAGATCCTCGAGACGCTGATCAAGCACCTCGACTTTGAGGCAGAGATTCGCCTGAGCGGCGAAGGCTCCGAGACCGTGCTGAATGTGGCGGGCACGTCACCGGAAGCGGCGGAAGAACTCGGCAGCTTGATTGGTCGACGCGGCGAGCGTCTTCAGGCGATCCAGCACCTTGTCAACTTGATGTTGAGCCGCAAGCTCGGCGAGTGGGCGCGCGTCACCGTAGACATCGAAGAGTATCGCGGTCGACGTGAAGCGCAGCTCCGCGCACTTGCGCGCAAGGCGGGCGAGCGAGTTCGGGAGACCGGTCGCGCCGTTCAGCTCGAGCCAATGACCGCGCTTGAGCGACGTTGGGTGCACATGGAGCTACAAGGCGCACCTGGGATTGCAACCGAGTCGGCGGGTGAAGAGCCAGAACGCCGCGTGGTCGTGATCCCGGCGTAACGAGCGAACGGCCATCATGCCGACAAGAGATCCAAAACGGGAAGCGCACTTCCCTGCAATTGAGAAACGTTATGGCGAACCGATGAAACACTGGTTTGCGGTAATGAAGAGTGTTGCAGGGAAGCGCTACCCAGAGCAGATCGCACACCTGCGAGAGAACTACGGATTCTCACAAGCGCATGCCAATGCGCTGGTGATGTTCACCCGCGGCTCGACCACGGCACATCGACACGCAACGCCAACGGACTACTTCAAGACGATTGAGCCACAGCAGGCGCGCACCATAAAGGGCATGTTCAAAGTGTTGCGCGCGGCGTATCCAGAGCTGAAGCTCGTGATCTCCTGGAATCAGCCAATCTTGCGCACCGAGAAAGACTACGTATTCGGCGCATCTGCAACAGCAAAGTACCTGTTAATTAACCCGTTTAGCCACGCGGTGATCAACAGCTTCGCCCCGAAGCTGAAGGGGTTCCGTGTACTGAAGTACACGATAACGATCCCCAACGATTGGGAGATCGATGAGAAGCTTCTGTTGGCAATGGCGAAGGCGAGGCTCGCTGAGCTGAAGTAGGCGCGCGCCGACGGCGCGGCGTGTGCGATTGGTGGAGATGGAGGAGAGTCGAACTCCTCGTCCGAAAAGCCTGCCAAGAGACCACTACGAGCGTGTCCTGCGGTTTAGTCTGAGTTGAGGCGCTCCCACAGGCCGGATCGACCCTCAACCGAGTCACATGCCCCTAAATTGGGCTTGACCAGTGGCTATGTGTCACTCACCACTGTTGCAGCTTCGCTTTATGACGCTTCCACGGCCCGCGAAGCGGGGGCCGCTTCCACGCTCACCTTACTGCCTTAGGCAGCGAGGGCGAGAGCAGGCTGGCGATTGCCAGGTACTTCTTTTTGCTACCGGTTTAACGAGGCCTGATAGCAACCTCGACTCGCGTTCTCAAGGTACGGCTTCCCGTCGAAACCACGCATCCCCAAGGGGGGAATCCTACACGCTGGCGCGTGCGGCGACTAGCCCCCGCGCTTCCAGTCGGAGAGCTCACGCTCCGCTTCGCGTTTTCCCTCTCGGTCAGCGATTGACTTGCGCTTGTCAAACTCCTTCTTTCCTCGCCCAAGGCCGATCTCCACCTTGCAGCGGCCACGACTTAGATAGAGGCGGAGCGGGATCAGCGTGAGCCCCTTCACCTTCACCTTGCTGCCGATCGAGATGATCTCTTCCTTGTGGAGGAGGAGTCGGCGCGTCCGCTTCGGCTCGTGCTGTTGGCTGGCAGCACCGGGCCACTCGGCAATGTGCATGCCGATCATGCGCGCCTCGCCTTGGTCAAGACGAATGTAGGCGTCACCGATGTCTGCCTTCCCCGCGCGAATGGACTTGATCTCTGTCCCCGTGAGCACCACACCCGCCTCAAAACGATCGAGAATCTCGTACTCGTGGGTGGCCTTCCGGTTCGAAGACAGCGTCGTACCGTCAGCGATGACGAGCGACTTCTTCGTAGCCATGAGACCTCCTTTATGGGTGAGCGGCGCGAGCCCGCGGTCTGGTGCGAATAGAAAGGGCGCTGACCTTGCGGCCAGCGCCCTCTCAGAACGTTACCGCTCTCGGGATCGGTTATTCGCCGACCTCACGAGAGGCGGTCGTACAACTGTCTATTGACACTGCACACCACCTCCTTCCGTCTGCCGTAGACGATACGGCTCAGCGGGGCAAGGCGCAAGGGGTGGCGCGCATCCGCCCGTACCCCCGCTACTTGAGGAGTTCCAGGGCCTTCTTCAGGGCCGGATCACCCTCACCAGGAGTTGCCGGTGCTGGCATCGGATAGTCGGGGGTGAGCCCCACCTTGTTCACCCAGGTGCCGTTCGGTGTGAGCCACTTCGCGATCGTGAGCTTCAACCCAGAGCCATCCTTGAGGTCGATAAACGTCTGCACCACACCCTTGCCAAAGGTTGTCTCACCGACGAGGACCGCGCGGCCGCGATCGCGCAACGCACCGGCGAGAATCTCACTCGCGGACGCACTCCCTTTATTGATCAGCACCACAACCTTGATCGTAGGATCCGTTGCGATACCACCACCGTTGGCTGAAGTTTCATCGCGCTCCCCATCACTCGTCTCTTCAATGTAGACCACGCCATCAGCGATGAATTCGCTCGCAATCTGCAGTGCGGTGGAGAGGTAGCCGCCTGGGTTATCTCGCAGGTCAAGGATGATTCGTGTGATACCTGCATCAACCACTTCCTGTAGCGCTTGATCAAATTGATCGCCCGCAACCTCACTGAACTCCGCAAGGCGCAGATAGCCAACAGGTGAACCGTCTGATGTCTCGAGCATCTCGGGTTCAACAGCAGGGACGGTGATCACGTCACGGATGATTGTCAGATTGAGCGGGGCCGCATTACCACGGATAATCGTGATCACCACGCTTGTCCCCTTCGCTCCGCGAACACGAAGCACCGCTTCATCCAACGTCTCACCATCTACGGTGAGACCGTCAACGAGCGTGATGCGGTCGCCACTCTGTACACCTGCAGCCTTCGCGGGCGAGCCGTCAATTGGTGAGACCACAAGGAGATAGCAGTCTGGACCAAGCGTGGTGCAGGCTTCACCTGAAGGACCGCGACTCTCAATCACTGCGCCAATCCCTTCAAAGCTTCCAGAGAGTCCCTCAACGAGCGCATCCATCTCTTCGCCAGTGAGGTATTGCGAGTACGGATCATTCAGTGACTCAACGAGTCCCTTGATAGCGCCGTCAACGAGGGTCTCTTCGCTCTTGTCGCCAACGTGCCGTGTTTCTACAAGGTCAAGCACCTCGTTGAATCGGGAGAGATCAATCGCCCCAGATGCGCCAGTGACGCCGGCTGCGCTACTGCCGCTGTTGTAGCCAAGGTTGTATGCGCCGACAGCGAGAAGGAGGGCGAGAAGGAGTGCCCCTGCGCGCGTCACGAGTGGAGGACGTCCGTTACCGCTCAGACCAAAACGTTGCTGCACACGCCCTCCTTGCCGCTACCAGTTAAGTCGACGCTGTTATGAGCTCAGTCGACCACGAAGTGAGAGTAGTGCACCGAGTGCGCCGAGCCCAAACCCGGCAAGCAACACCGTGATTGCAACCTCTCCGAGCAAGATTCCAGACGTCTCGATTGGTAGGACACGGAAGAGGTTCAGCATGACGGTGCTGATCCCAGCACCAAGGATTCCGAAGATGAAGAGGGTGATCAGCGCACCCGCGCCCCCAATGATCAACCCCTCAATGATGAATGGAAGTCTCACCCAGGTTGACGTTGCGCCAACAAGGCGCATGATCGCAATCTCATCACTTCGCGCAAGGATCGCCAGGCGAATCGCGTTGACGACCACGGCGAGGACGGCAAACGAGAATCCAATCAGGACAATGAGGCCGGCGATACGAAGCGCCGAAGTGATGCTGGCAAGACTTTCCGCAACGGCACGACCATCAACGATGCGCGAGAAGAGCGCGGCAGAGGGGAGGCGACTGAGTGCGTCTGCAACGCTCGCCGTCTCACTTGGGCTGTCCAGCGCGATCTCAAAGCTTGCGGGGAGCGGGTTCTGCTCAAGCTCACCAGTGAGGTCTGGCTCACCGCGCTCCTTCAGCCGCTCACGGAATGCAGCGAGCGCTTCATCAGCGGTGATGTACGTGGCCTCCTTCACTCCGTCGATCTTGAGGATCTCGTTGCGCAGTGAGTTCGCACGCTCTTCGGAGGCGCCGACCTTCAGGTAGGCGACCACCTCAACCTTGGAGTCCGCATAGCTGAGCGCAGCATCAAGCCCAGCGCGAATCACAAGGACTGAGGCGAGGACGAGCAGCATCAACGTCATGGTCATGGTGGCAGCAACCGTGGCGAGCCTGTTGCGTGAGAGACCATTCAACGCGGCGGAGACGCTCAGGCGAATCAGTCGACCGTTCTGTGCCCTACTCACGAACGACCCCCTTCACCGCTCACCCGCTCACCCTGCACGATGGTATGTCCCACGCGCTTCGTCGCGGATAAGGCGTCCACCCTCAAGTCCGATCACACGCTTGCGCAGTGTGGTGACTACGTCTGAATCGTGTGTTGCGACAAGGACGGTGACGCCAAGCTGATTGATCTGCCCGAGCAGCTCCATGATCTCCCAGCTGATGAGCGGATCGAGGTTTCCGGTTGGCTCATCGGCAATGAGCAGCTCAGGGTTGCCAACAATGGCGCGCGCAATCGCGGCGCGCTGCTGCTCGCCGCCCGAGAGCGCGTCGGGATATCGCTCGGCGAGCGCAGTGAGCCCAACAATGCGAAGGGCGCGCTCAACAGCGGCGTCAACCTCTTCGCGTGGCGCACCGGTGACCTCCAGCGCAAATGCGGTGTTCTCGCGAACGGTGCGTCGCTGCAGGAGTCGGAAGTCTTGGAAGACCACGCCAACACGTCGACGCAAGTAGGGGACCTCGCTCGGCTGAAGGGTGTGTACCGCGTGTCCGGCAACATGCACTTCACCAGAGAGGGGGATCACGTCGCGCACGAGGAGGCCGATCAGCGAAGACTTCCCCGCGCCAGAAGGCCCAACAAGGAAGGCGAACTCACCAGGGTTGATCGTGAGGCTGACGCCGGCGAGTGCGGTGTGTCCACTCGGATACTGAACGCGGACATCTCGCAGCGTAACGACCGGCTCAACTGCCAGAAGCTCTGCAGAGCCATCAGTGTTCATGGGCTCTAGGTTACTCATCGTCTGGCCCCGCCGCTGCCACAGGTGCGCCGATCGCCAGCCGTTCAAGTTCCGCAAGGATGAAGGGGTCAAAGTCGCCGTCCATCACGCCAGTGGTATCTGCAGTCTGGTGACCACTGCGGTGATCTTTCACCATCTGATACGGGTGAAAGACGTAGCTGCGAATCTGGCTCCCCCAGCCAGCGACTACGGTCTCGCCGCGCACGCGTGCCAGCTCATCTTCGCGCGCGCGAATCTTCAGTTCGATCAACTTACCCCGCAGCATCTTCTCCGCGGTCTCGCGGTTCTGCATCTGCGAGCGCTGATTCTGGCTTGACACGGCGATGTTGGTGGGAAGGTGCGTGAGACGAACCGCCGACTCGGTCTTGTTGACGTGTTGACCACCCGCGCCACTGGAGCGGAAGGTGTCAACGCGAATCTCGTCCCAATTCAACACCACGTCTTGATCATCCTCAACCTCTGGGATCACTTCAAACATGGCGAAGGTGGTCTGTCGTCGCTTCTGTCCATCAAATGGAGAGATGCGCACCATCCGGTGCACGCCACGTTCTGCACGCAACCAGCCGAACACATTTCGACCGCGAATCTCAAGGGCAACGCTACGGTATCCGGCGCCTTCACCTTCGGTAAAGTCAACAATCTCGTGCGCGAATCCGTGACGCTCCGCCCACCGCATGTACGCGCGTAGGAGCATGGCGGTCCAGTCGCACGCTTCGGTTCCGCCTGCGCCGGCCTGGAGGGTAACGATCGCATCTGCATCTGCGTATTCGCCCGCGAAGAGGAGTGAGGTGCGTGCCTGTTGGAAGTCCTGTTCTACCCGGGCACTCTTCTCCGAGACTTCGGCGAGGAGCGCCTCATCACCTTCGGAGGTTGCAAGCTCGAAGAGCTCGCCGAGGTCGCGCGCGGCGGTGGTGAGTTGCTGCCAGCGCGTGATCTCTTCGCGCAGGCCTTCCGCCTCACGGGCGAGTCGACGGGCGCTGCGCTGGTCGTCCCAGAAGCCTGGAGCGAGCATCTGCGTCTCAATCTCGGCGAGACGCGCCCCCTTTACGGCTGGGTCAAAGACGCCCCGACGTTGCCTCGATACGTCCGAGCAGGTCGCGCAGACCGGCAGCGTCGACGCTCACCGGGGGCGCTCACTCGGTCGCACGAAGGCGACGACGGGGTTTTGCTGCTTCACGTTCGCGATCGTAGCAGGGGCTATGCCCCGTGGCACTTCTTGAACTTCTTCCCCGAGCCACACGGACAGGCGTCGTTTCGGCCCGCCTTCATTGAGGGTGTTGCCGTAGCGGATGCAGACGGAGTGGCAACCGCCGCCTCAGAGCTCCCGCCAACGGTCTTCACGGCTACGGGCGTAGGTGCGCGCTGCTCTTGCACTAGGCTGACGCGCAAGACGGCACGGCCAATGCTGACGCGAATGAGCGACTGAAACTCTTCGTACAGTTTGAATGCTTCAATTTTGAAGGCGTTGAGCGGGTCAACCTGTGCATGCCCACGCAGCCCGATCCCGCGGCGAAGATCATCAACTTCAGTAAGGTGCTCCACCCAGAGTTGGTCAATGCTGCGCAGGATGACGGCGCGTTCCACGCGCGGCCAGAGCTCTTCACCAACCTCAACCGCCTTCTTCTCAAGTGCAGCATCCGCTGCGGCGTCCACCGCCTCATACAAGAGTGAGTCTTCAACAAGGGTGTCGAGCGACGCGGGTGGCTCAATGCCGAGGCGCTTCAGTTCTGTGGCGAGCGCGCTGCGGTTCCACTCACCAGTGAGCCCCGGTGGACAGTGGGTGACGGCGAGTGCGCGCACTTCACCGTGCAGCGCATCTTGGATGGTGAGGGTGAGGTTTTCGCCGCGGAGCACACGATCGCGCTCGCCATAGACCGTGGCACGCTGCATGTTGATGACGTCGTCAAACTCTACGACGCGCTTTCGGATATCAAAGTTGTACCCCTCAACGCGCGTCTGCGCCCCCTCAATGGTACGACTCACCATTGCGGATTCAAGCGCCTGACTCTCGTCAAAGCCGAGTCGATCCATCAGGCCGACGACACGTTCACCGGCGAAGCGCTTCATTAGATCGTCTTCAAGGGAGAGGTAGAAGCGCGAGGAGCCAGGGTCACCCTGTCGTCCCGCTCGTCCACGCAACTGATTGTCAATACGGCGAGACTCGTGTCGCTCGGTGCCAACAATTCGCAAGCCGCCCGCTGCAAGCACCACCTCGCGCTCGGATGCGCATACGCGTTCTGCATCGGCGAGTGCTGCGGCGTAGATCGCTGGATCTACTTCGGCGGGATTCAACCCTTTAACGCGCAGGGCTTCGGAGGCGAGACCGACAGGGTCTCCTCCGAGTTTGATGTCCGTTCCGCGACCAGCCATGTTGGTGGCGATCGTGACGGTTCCCGGTCGACCCGCCTGCGCAACCACTGGAGCCTCGCGCTCATGCTGCTTTGCGTTCAGGACGTTGTGCGCAACACCTTCCCGTTTCAACATTGCGGCGAGGTGTTCCGAGCGTTCAACAGACGTGGTGCCAACGAGCACTGGCTGGCCAGCCGCGCTTCGCTCCTTGATGTGCGCAACGATCGCCGCATCTTTTGCGCGGACAGTGCGGTAGACAAGATCGGGTTCATCCACGCGAACCATTGGGCGGTGCGTTGGAATAGATGTCACGTCAAGGCTGTAGATCTTGCTGAACTCTTCCGCCTCTGTCATTGCCGTACCCGTCATTCCGGCGAGCTTCTTGTAGAGACGGAAGTAATTCTGGAAGGTGATCGTGGCCATCGTGACCGATTCACGCTGGACGCGGAGCCCCTCTTTCGCCTCAACCGCTTGGTGGAGTCCTTCGGACCAGCGGCGGCCTGGCATCTTGCGTCCCGTGAATTCGTCCACGATGACAATCTCACCGTCCTCAATGATGTAGTCACGGTCGCGCTTGAAGAGTGCGTGTGCGCGAAGTGCCGACTCAAAGTGTCGGGCCATCAGTGGGTCGCCGCTGTAGAGGTTCTCTACGCCGAGCGCCTTCTCAATCTTCGAGACACCCTCTTCTGTTGGTGAAACCGCTTTATCTTTTGCGTCCACAAAATAGTCACCACCCTCAAGCGCGCCAGCGGGACGCTCCTTGAGGCGAGGGACAAGTTTCGCGAAGACCTGGTAGAGATCCTGCGATTCGGCGGCCTGGCCACTGATGATGAGTGGCGTCCTGGCCTCGTCAATGAGGATGTTGTCCACCTCGTCCACGATCGCGAAGGCGTGACCACGCTGCGCCCGAGCTTCGAGCTCGGTGACCATGTTGTCTCGCAGGTAGTCGAAGCCGAACTCGTTGTTCGTGCCGTAGGTGACGTCGGCGGCGTACGCCTCCCTCCGCGTAACGGGGCGCAGGCGCGCCGTGCGCTCTTCGCCGCTGCTGAACTCAGCGTCGTAGAGATACGAGGCGTCGTGCGTGATGACGCCGAGCGAGATGCCGAGAAAGGAGAAGAGTGGGCCCATCCACTGCGCGTCGCGTCGCGCCAGGTAGTCGTTGACGGTGATGACGTGTACGCCGTCGCCTGTGAGGGCGTTCGCGGCAGCGGCGAGCGGAGCGACGAGCGTTTTCCCTTCGCCAGTGCGCATCTCTGGAATCTTTCCTTGATGAAGGACGATCGCGCCAAGGATCTGCACGTCGTACGGGCGTAGACCGATCGTGCGCTTCGCCGCCTCGCGAGCGGCGGCCAGGATCTCTGGGAGCACCTCTTCAAGTCGCTGCTTCTGATCGTCGCCGCTTCGCGCTCGCACGTCTGCAGCGATCGCCTCCATGCGCCCGCGGATCTCTTCGGCGCTTGTCGCCTCCATCTCGTCAGCACGCGCGTTGACGGCGTCAAGGATTGGAGCGAGCCGTTTGAGCTCACGGTCGTTGGAGTCAACAAGACGTGAGAGGAAGCCGAACACCACGAGCGAGCCTTAGCGCCAGAAGCCGGAGCCGTACCCCAGCATCAGGATTCCAAAGGTGATGACGCCGAGCACGAGCCAGTAGGCGACGCTCGCAGGGCGACTCGTTGGATTCATTTCAGGATTCTTGAGTGGTGCAGCGTTCCAGCGCGGACTCTTCAGGGTGGCGCGCCAATCTGCGCGCTTCTCTGGTGCGTGTGAGGTGATGACGCCACGCTCATCCGGACGGTGCAGCTTAAGTGTCATGGCTACTTCGCGCGTCGCTTTGCGCCCGCGGCTCCAATCGCCGCGCGGCCGTTCCCGTTCGTTGTTGATGGGAGACCAGCATGTTCGCCGTCCCAGAAGACCATCTCTTCAGCCATAGACGCCTCTTTGCCGAAGAGTGCACCGACAGATTCACCAAGATGAATGCGCTTGATCGCTTCGCCGAAGAGTGGAGCAGAGGAGAGGCGCTTGATCTTTGGGCTACTCACCCCAACAGGCATTGGGATGGAGTCGGTGACGATCACCTCTTGAACTGATGATGCATTGATGCGCTCGATTGCGGGACCAGAGAAGACCCCGTGCGTTGCGCATGCAATCACTTCAATCGCGCCGGCCTTCTCAATGGCGCGGACCGTCTCCGTCAACGTTCCGCCCGTGTCAATCTCGTCGTCAACAATCACGACGCGCTTCCCCTTCACGTCACCGATGACGTTCAGCACTTCGGCATGATCATCATTCCCTTCGCGGCGCTTCTCCACGATTGCGAGCGGTGCATCTAGAAGTTCTGCAAAGGTGCGCGCACGCTTTGCGAAACCAAGGTCTGTCACAACGGCAAGGTTCTCGGTCCCCTTCTGCCTGATGTAGTTGGAGAGCATGTGCACTGCGGTGAGTTCATCAACAGGCACGTTGAAGAATCCTTGGAGCTGTCCTTGGTGGAGGTCCATCGTGAGGATTCGGTTTGCGCCAGCAACCTGCAGCATGTCGGCCACGAGTCGGGCGGTGATTGGCACACGTGGTTGATCCTTCTTGTCAGAGCGTCCATATCCGTAGTAAGGGATCACGGCGGTGATGCGTCCAGCAGAGGCGCGCTTGAATGCGTCAATCATGATCAGCAGCTCCATGATGGAGGTGCTCACTGGCCGCGAGGTTGGCTGCACAATGAAGACGTCCTTTTCACGCGCGTTATCGAGGATCTTGACGAAGATGTTCTCGTTGGCGAAGGCGAACACTTCGGCTTTGCCGAGCTCGCGGCCGAGATAGCGTGCAATCTTGCTCGCAAGTTCCGGGTTTGCGTTCCCCGTATAGACGTCGATCGAATCTGCCCTCATCGCCGTCCTCCGATCCCTATCGCCGCTTGGTAGGTTTCGTCGTTGTCGCCTTCGCCGTCTTCGCCTTCACCTTAGCCGCTGGCTTCGCCTTCCCTTTGGATACGGTCTTAGGTGCCGCTTTGGCCGTGACCTTTGCAACTTTCGCACGAGGGGGACTGGCCTCCCCCTCAGGGGCCTCCTCATTCTCGCCGTCTGCGTCGCGCTTTGCTAGTCCCGTGCGGAAGGCGGCGATCCCCGCCACCTTATCCCCCTCACGGAGGGACATCACACGTACACCCTGAGAGCTGCCGTCATTACGGGTGGCGATCGACTCGAGTTTCGTGCGCACCACCTGTCCCTCAGCGCTGATCAGGATGACCTCTTCGTCCGCCTCGCTCACCTGGCGAACGGCGACCACAGGCCCGGTCTTGCGACCCTCAAGAGGGATGAGCCGAACGCCCTGGGTGCCGCGGTGCTTGCGGCTGAATGCTCCAACCGGGACGCGCTTTCCGAAGCCGGTCTCGGTGAGGACAAGGAGGTCGGCTCCAGGCTCCACCACCGCCGCGGCCACCACAAGGTCTCCCTGTCGAGCGATGCGGATGCCAATGACGCCGCCAGCGGAGCGCCCCATCGGTCGCGCCTCCTTCTCATGGAAGCGGCAGATGCGACCCTGTCGCGTGGCGAGAACAATGTCGTCTTCACCAGATGTTGGGATCACTTGCGCAAGCTCATCGCCCTTATCAAGGGTGATCGCGATGATTCCCGACGAGCGCACCTTCTCAAACTGCTCGAGCGCCGTCTTCTTGATGACACCCTTTTTTGTGGAGAAGGCGAGGTAGCCACCCGCACTGAAGTTCTGCAAGATCACCGTTGCAACCGGGACTTCGCCGGACTCAACCTGTACGCCAGGAAGATTGACGATCGGGATCCCCTTGTTCTGACGCGACGCGTCTGGAATCTCGTGCACCTTCGTGCTGAAGCAGCGACCCTTATTCGTGAAGAAAAAGGCCCAGTCGTGCGTGTTCGCAACCTGGAGCGACTTCACTGCGTCCTCTTCGCGGGTTGTCATCCCGCGCACGCCCTTCCCGCCGCGATGCTGCTGGCGGTATGCGGTGAGCGGCTGGCGCTTGATGTAGCCACGACCACTGATCGTGATCACCACGTCTTCGTCGGCAATGAGATCTTCATCAGACATTTCGCGGGTTGCATCTTGGGCAATTCGCGTGCGGCGCTTGTCGCCGAACTTCTCCTTCATCTTCGCGTACTCCGCCGCAATGATCTTGGAGACGCGCTTTGGATTGGCGAGGATATCTTGCAGCTCCTTGATCAGCGCGAGCACTTCCAAGTACTCGTCTTCGATCTTCTTGCGCTCGAGTGCGGCGAGCCGCGCGAGTCGCATGTCGAGGATCGCCTGCGCCTGCAGCTCGCTGAGTTTGAACTTGGCCATCAACTGTTCGCGTGCAACATCCACATCTGCGGCGGCGCGGATCGTCTTGATCACTGCATCAAGGTTGTCCAGCGCAATCTTGAGGCCTTCCAAGATGTGCGCGCGCTCTTGTGCCTTCTTCAGTTCAAACTCGGTGCGGCGGCGAACGATGATGCGGCGGTGTTCAATGTGGTGTTGCAGCACCGACTTAAGTGAGAGCGTCTGCGGCTGTCCATCAACCAGCGCGAGCATGTTCATGCTGAACGCGGCGCGGAGTGGCGTGAGCTTCAGCAACTTGTTGAGCACCTTGTGCGGATTACCGTCTCGCTTTACTTCAACGTAGATGCGCATTCCGTCGCGGTCTGATTCGTCGCGGAGATCGGAGATCCCTTCAATACGCCCCTCTTTCACGAGGTCGGCGATCTTCTCAACGAGTGTTGCCTTGTTTACCTGGTATGGGAGCTCATGAATGATGATTGCGGTGCGATCACCGCGTGCCTCTTCGAAGCTCGTCTTTCCTTCCACAACAACACGTCCGCGACCGTGCGCGTACATCTGTCGGATCGCGTCCACGCGCTCCGACTTTCCGGTGAGTGGATTCTTGACATTGTCGTAGCGGTAGAGGACGCCGCCTGTTGGGAAGTCCGGCGCAAGGACGAGCGCGCTCAACTCTTCGGCGGTGAGTTGTGGGTTCTCGACGAGTGCGATCGCGGCGTCGGCAATCTCGCCAAGGTTGTGCGGCGGAATGTTTGTCGCCATTCCAACGGCGATTCCTGACGAGCCGTTGACGAGAAGGTTTGGCATGCGCGATGGGAGGACGCTCGGCTCCTTCTGCGTGCCGTCGTAGTTTGGCGTGAAGTCAACAGTGTCGTGATCAATGTCGGCGAGCATCTCACCGGCGATTGCGGTGAGTCGTGCCTCGGTGTAGCGCATTGCAGCGGCGGAGTCGCCGTCAACGGATCCGAAGTTTCCCTGACCATCAACGAGTGGATGGCGCATGGAGAAGTCCTGCGCCAGTCGGACGAGTGCGTCATAAAGTGCGCCGTCGCCGTGTGGGTGGTACTTACCCATGACTTCACCGACGATCGCGGCGCACTTGCGATACGCGGAGCCTCCAGAGAGGCCCATCTCGCCCATGGTGTAGAGGATGCGGCGGTGGACGGGCTTGAGGCCGTCACGCACATCTGGAAGGGCTCGGGCCACGATCACGCTCATGGCGTAATCGAGGTAGCTCGTGCGCATCTCGTCTTCAATGCGGATCGACTTCACGCTGGTGACGCTCACGCCGCCCGGGCTAATCCCGTCTGCGCCGTTATCTACCGGACCCTTCCCCGTTGGACCCTTCGCCATCTCGTCACCTCCTTTCTATCTGTTCGTTGTCTGGATTGGTTTGATGTGATGCGTTTGATTAGACGTCGAGGTTCTGGACTTTGCGCGCCTCAGCCTTAATGAAGTCTCGACGAGGCTCCACGCGCTCGCCCATCAACATCTCGAAGATTTCATTGGCCGCTGCGGCATCTTCAATCCGCGCCTGCAGGAAGACGCGATTCTCAGGATTCATTGCCGTCTCCCAGAGCTGCTCGGCATTCATCTCGCCGAGTCCCTTGAAGCGCTGCACGTTGACGTTCTTCGTCTTGAAGGAGGCAACCGCCTCGTCACGCTCCTTCTCGGAGGATGCGTACTTTGTCTCCTTGCCAGTACTGATGCGGTAGAGCGGTGGTTGTGCAATGTAGAGGTAGCCCGCTTCAATGATTGCGGGCATGTAGCGGTAGAAGAAGGTGAGCAGCAACGTGCGAATATGCGCACCGTCAACATCTGCGTCCGTCATGATGATCACGCGGTGGTAGCGAAGCTTCGCAAGATCGAAGGAGCTGCTGCTGTCTTGGATCCCTGCGCCAAGCGCAACGATCAGTGTGCGGATGTTGTCGCTCCCCAAGATCTTGTCAATGCGCGCCTTCTCTACGTTCAGCAACTTGCCGCGCAGCGGGAAGATTGCCTGGAAGCGGCGATCGCGTCCTTGCTTTGCGGAACCACCGGCTGACTCGCCCTCCACAATGTAGAGCTCTGACTTTGCCGGATCGCGCTCTTGGCAGTCGGCAAGTTTTCCTGGCAGCGCACTCCCTTCAAGCGCACCTTTGCGCAACACAAGGTCGCGCGCCTTGCGCGCCGCTTCGCGACCACGCGCCGCATTCAGCGCTTGTCGAATCACCTCTTTACCGTCGCCCGGATTCTCTTCAAGGAATTGCAGGAGTCCAGCGTTGACCGCCGTCTGCACAATCCCCTTCACTTCGGCGGTGCCGAGCTTCGCCTTTGTCTGGCCTTCAAATTGCGGGTCCACGAGTTTTACGGAGATGACGGCGGTCAACCCTTCGCGCACATCCTCACCAGTGAGGTTTGGGTCGTTGTCTTTGATCGCGCCATTCTTTCGGCCCCAGTCGTTGAGCGAGCTGGTGAGCGCTGCACGGAATCCGGTGACGTGCGTTCCTCCATCAACGGTGTTGATGTTGTTTGCAAACGCGAGCAGTGTTTCGGACCATGAGTCGCTCTGATACTGGAATGCAACTTCAACACTTGTCGTCCCGTCAACGCGCTCCAGATAGACCGGTCGATCATGGGTGGTCTTGCGACGGCGATTCAAGTGGCGAACAAATGAGACGATGCCGCCCTGGAAGTAGAAGGTTGCTTCGCGATCTGCGCGATCATCAATCAACGTGAGCCAGAGTCCCTTGTTGAGATATGCAGATTCACGCAAACGATTCGCAAGCGTTTCAAACGAGTACTCCGTTGTGGAGAAGACTTCAGGGTCTGGATGGAAGATGGTGCGCGTGCCACGACGTGCGCCCGCAACGCCAATCTTTGCAACCTTTGTTTTTGGCTTGCCGCGTTCGTACTCTTGCATCCAAACGTTTCCGTCTCGCGCCGATTCCACGCGCAGCTTCACGCTGAGCGCGTTGACAACGGAGACACCTACGCCGTGAAGTCCACCAGAAACTTTGTATCCGCCGCCGCCAAACTTTCCGCCGGCATGCAACACGGTGTGCACGACTTCGAGCGCATCTTTTCCAGTTGAGTGTTTGCCAACAGGAACGCCGCGACCGTCGTCAATTACTTCAATCGCATTGTCTTTATGAATGCGAACGACGATGCGCGTGGCGTGTCCCGCCATCGCTTCGTCAACAGAGTTGTCTACGACCTCATAAACAAGGTGGTGGAGGCCGCGCTCATCAGTGGAGCCGATATACATTCCTGGACGCTTGCGGACCGCATCAAGCCCTTCAAGGACTTGGATGCTGGAGGCACCGTAGTCGCCCCCCTTCTTCCCTGCCGAAGTGGCAGATTTTGATGAAGAACTGGGTTTATCCACCTTTTTTGCGGTTTCGGTACCGCTTTTCTTACCCGCCACTACTTTTCCCCCTTGATTTGGTCGACAAGTCTTGCGAGTTCTTCCGCCGAGTAGTACTCAATGACGATCTGACCCCCGACCCCCGCAGGCTTGATCCGCACTGGTGTCCCCAGTGCCTGTTCAAGTCCGCGTTGGACCGCCGTAAGCTCGCCGCTTGATGCAGTTCCCTGCGTTTTCTTCGTGCTGATTGTACCGCGCCCCGCTTCTCGAATGGTTGAAGCGGCCGCCTCAGCACCTCGCACAGTCACGCCATCGCGCACGAAACTACGCGCGAGCCACGCCTGCTCACTTTCAGGGAGGCCAACGAGCGCTCGGGCGTGCCCTTCACTCAGACGACCTGCCGTAACCTCCTCTTGGACCCCAGCGGTGAGGTCAAGGAGGCGCATGGTGTTCGCGACGGTGGCCCGCGCCTTCCCTGCAACAGTGGCGATCTGCTCTTGCGTCATGCCGAATTCGTCCGCAAGGCGGCGGTATGCCTGCGCGGTTTCGATTGGGGAGAGATCGCTGCGCTGAACATTCTCAATCAACGCGAGTTCAAGGCGTGACTGATTGTCCACTGTGCGTACGACCGCAGGGATTGTGGTGCGGCCAGCGATCTTCGATGCTCGAAGGCGACGCTCACCCGCGATCAACGTGAAGCCGTTTGCCCCCTCCTCGACAAGGATCGGCTGGATAACGCCGTGCTCCCGGATACTCTCGGCGAGCTGTTCAAGCTCCGTTTGGTTAAAGGTGCTTCGTGGCTGATAGGCGTTCGCCTTGATCTTGCTGATCGGGATCTCGAGCGCGCCCGCACGGACGGCACCCGCAGCGCTCGCCGCCTCTGGAATGAGCGCCCCGAGGCCTCGTCCGAGTCCGCTTGCCTTCTTCACCACGGTCAAACCCCCCTATTCCTCACGCCGCACTCCCAAAGACGCGGATTGCGAACTCGCTTGCCGCCTGAGCATACGACTCTGCGCCGGAACTCCCTGGTGCATAACTGCGAATCGAGATGCCATGGCTCGGCGCCTCGGCGAGGCGCACGGAGCGGGGCACTCGAGCACGGTAGACGAGCTCCCCAAAGTGACTCTCCACCTCTCGCACCACATCTCCCCCGAGCTTGGTGCGTGGGTCAAGCATAGTGAGTAGGAAGCCGTTGACCTCTAGATCCGGGTTGAGGCGATCACGGACAAGGCGGATCGTTGCCATCAACTGGGAGAGGCCTTCGAGCGCGTAGTACTCGCACTGCACGGGGACGAGCACCGAATCCGCCACCGCAAAGGCGCTGATTGTTACTAAACCGAGGGAGGGAGGGGTGTCCACGAGCACAACCTCCGCCTCACCAGCCAGCCGCAGGCCCGCAGCAAGCTGGCGCTCCCCGGTCTCATCTCCCGCCGCGAGTTCGACGTCAATCCCCGCGAGATCGGCGGAGCCTGGGATAAGGCTGAGGTTCGGGATGGAGGTCGGCTGGGCCAGTTCGTGAGCTGGACGGCGTCCAACGAGGAGGTCGTAGGCGGTTGGGGCACCTTGGGGTGTAACAAAGCCGAGGCCACTCGTGAGGTTTCGCTGGGGGTCAAGATCGACGACAAGGACTTTGTGCCCTGCGTAGGCGAGCTCCGCCGCAAGATTGAGAACGGTAGTGGTCTTCCCCACGCCGCCCTTCTGGTTGGCACAGACAATGACCTGCGCACGGCCGAGGCTCCTTGGTTCTATGACCTCTCCCACAGGTTGAGTGTAGCAGGAGGGGCTCACTCAGCCCAGCGGCGCGTTTCACGTGGAACAGGAGTATCCTCACCCCATGGTGAACCGCAGCACGCTCCTCCTATCTGTGCTCATCGCGAGTGCGCTGGTCCAGGCACGCCTCTTTCCAGAGGTTGGCCTTGACCGATGGATCAGCCTGCCACTCCTCCTCACGCTCTTGTACAGCACCCCAAGGCGCCGCCCGGTACTCCTCGCCGGAGGACTGATCGGGGGACTCTTGATCGACACCCTCCTCTGGCGACCCCTCGGCCTCACGTCTGCTGCACTGATTGCCGCCACACTCGTCGCTGCCAGCGCCCGCGGGAGTGCCGCGCCGGGATGGGTGAGGCGAAGCGCCGCTGGACTTGCGGGGTTCGCCGCAGCAGAGCTGCTCCTCGCCCTTGCCGGAGGACTGCTGGGTGAGTCTGGAGGGGCACGCGGCGAGGAAGAGCCACTTCGACTCCTACTAAATGTTGCGCTGCTAACTCTTGGAGCGTTCGTTGGCGCACGTCGCCGCGACGCGCAACTACGCGAGCGGCCGCTCGATGATCGACTCGGATAACACATGAGTAGCACTCACGTAATTCGTCGACCACTTCGCTACGCTTCCGCCGTTGTCCTTACGGCGTTGATTGGCGGACTCCTCAGTGTGCGACTCGTTACGGTGCAAGCGAGCGGTGACGGCGCAACGACACGCAGCATCACGACACTGAGCGACGGTAACCGCATCATCGAAGAGATCATTGCACCACCGCGCGGGCTGATCCTTGATCGCGCAGGTCGCGTCCTTGCAGAAAATATTGCAACGTACGCTGTGCAGATTCGACCAGGAGATTTACCGCTCACGATTCGACCAGGCGTGGTGAAGCGTCTTGCAGAGATCCTCAATATTGATCCAGTGCGAATCACCATGACACTTGATCGCGCCACTGGATCTATTTGGGAACCTGTGCGCATTGCAAGCGTCGTCGATGAGCGCATCACACGATTCATTGAAGAAGAGCGCGCCGCACTGCCGGGCGTTGAGACGCTCTTTGAAGCACGACGTGCATACCCACTCGGAGAGCTAACGAGTCAAGTTGTGGGCTACGTTGGCCGCATTGATGCCCTTGAGCTAAGCGCACTCTCTGCAGCGGGATACAACGAACTTGATTACATCGGTCGCGCAGGTGTGGAGCAGAGTTATGAAGAGGTGCTGCGCGGCACGCCGGGCATTCGCCAAATTGAAATTGATGTCCAGGGGCGAGAGATCCGTGAACTTGGCGTCACTAAACTTCCAGTTGCTGGAAAGAGTGTGGTGTTGACGATTGATGCTGAGGCGCAGCAGCGGGCGTTTGATGCGCTTAGCTGGGGAGTGAAGGCAGCGGGAAACAGGCAGGGTGTAGTGACGAGCATGAACCCACAGAACGGCCAGATTATTGCAATGGCATCACTCCCCACCTATGACAACAATCTCTTCTCGGCGGGCATCACCACGGAGCAGTACCAGAAGTACCTTGACAACAAGAATGCTCCACTGCTGAACCATGCAACCGGATCCCACTTTCCGCCAGGGAGCACGTACAAGCTGGTGACCTTTTCGTGTGCGCTTGACGAAGGTGTTGTTCGGGAAGAGGAGACGCTCGCCTCCCTTCCATACCTAGAAGTTGGCGATCAGAAGTTCTACGAATGGAATCGTGCCGGATTTGGCCGCAGGCTCACCCCAGCGCAAGGCTTCTCGTATAGCTCGGCGGTTGTGACCTATCAGCTTGCGCAACGTCTGAAGATCGATCGGCTCGCCGACTGCGGACGAGCGTGGGGCTTCGGACGTCCAACTGGCATTGATCTGCCGAACGAGATTGGCGGGCTTGTTCCAGATCAAGACTGGGCGCGAAGTGCGATCAGACGCACCCTATATGACGGTGAAGTGCTGCAATCGGCGCTCGGGCAGGGGTATGACCTCGCCACACCGCTGCAGGTTCTGAACTCTTTTTCAGCGCTCGCAAACGGTGGGACACTCTGGAAGCCGCATGTCGTCCTTGAGATTCGCGAACCCGACGGGACGCTTGCTGAGACCGCGGCGCCTGTTGCTGCAGCGAGCGTTGAGATGCGAAACAGCACCATGACTGAGATGCGTCGGGCGTCGCGACTTGTGGTGACGAATGAGTTCATGACAAAGAATCTCGGGCAGCTCCCACTCTTCCTTACAGGGAAGACGGGAACGGCAGAGTACGGTGTGCGCGATAAGCAGGGTCGACTCCCATATCACCACTGGATCTCAGGCTTTGTGGCCCCAACGAATGATTGGAGCCGCACCGATGCTGACTTCGCCTATGTGGTTTTCATGCACGGATCAAACACCGCCTCCAACGCAGCGATTGAAGTCCTCAAGCGGTACTTGCAGCTGCAGTACGATTTCAGGCGCGACTATAGAATCCCAGGCGCAATGTCGATCGGAAACTACTATGGCGAGTAGGTGGCGAAGGGCGAGTAGGCGGCGATGAGTCTCGGATCTTCAGTTACGCGTGGGCCGTTCGGTGCAGCTGGTTGGATCGGCAGCATCGTCCGTCGCATGGATTGGCTTGCAACCTCTGGGATGTTGCTCTTGATGCTCTCCGGAATCGGCATGGCGTGGATCAATGCACGGAGCTACGACCAAGAGCTGTTGAGCCTCTCGTCAATATTTTTACGCTCCATCATCTGGACACTGCTCGGGCTCGCCACCTTTACCGCCGCCACTGCAATCAACTGGCGTTGGATCCGCACGTTTGCATGGCCGCTCTACGCGGCAAATCTACTGCTGCTGGTTGCAACGTTGATCTTCGGTCAAGACTCGGGGGGAAACTCCCGCGCGATCGCGATCTTCGGGATCGCCATCCAGTCGAGCGAGGTTGCAAAGATCCTGACGCTTGTGGCGCTCGCCACTGTGCTGACACGTGATAATGCACAGCCAGACGATCTGAACGCAACGCTCCTCGCTGTGATTGTTGTTGCGGCACCGTTCCTCTTGGTTGCGGTGCAGCCAGACGCAGGGACCGCCGTGATCATCCTCGCCGCACTCTTCGGCGCGCTACTTCTTTACGGTGTGGCTACGCGCTGGGTTGCCGCGCTCGCCGCACTCGGCGTGCTGGCGGTGCCGTTTGCTTGGGCCTTCTTGATCGCGGATTATCAGAAGGAGCGACTGATCGCCTTTATTGATCCGAATGCAGACCCTGCAGGGCCGAAGTATCAACTCACGCAAGCGCTCGACGCGATCGCAAGCGGCGGGCTTTTTGGGATCGGCTTTGACGGAACTGGGAGCATCGCGCCACTCCCCGTACAAGAGAGCGACTTCGTCTTTGCGGCGCTCGTTCGAAGTTTCGGAGCGTTTGGCGGCCTGCTGATTATTGCGCTGCTCGGCCTGATCGTGATCCGGCTGATCTGGCACGCGTGGGAGGCTGAGGATCGCTTTGGCATCGTCCTTGCGGGAGGGCTCGCGGCGATCTTCCTGATCCAGGCGGGGGTCAACATTGGAATGAACCTCGGGATGGCGCCAATTACAGGGATCCCCCTCCCCTTTGTGAGCTACGGCGGCGCCTCACTGATCTCGCTTTCCTTTGGGCTTGGCCTCGTGCAGAGCCATCGGGTGCATCAGGGGGGCGGCGCCTAGGGGTGCGCCAGGCGTGCCGTGAGCACGCCCTGAGCGTGCCGCGGTTGACGAGGGAGCGCGGGTACACCTAGACTCTCCCTCCCGCGCCTGACCTCTTCGTCAGCCCGCGACACGGCGGCTCGGCCGCCGCGGAAGTCTCGAATAAGAAGGGTGAATCAAGCATGTACGCAGTGATCGAAACCGGTGGGAAGCAGTATCGCGTGGAGCTCGGCAGCGAGCTGCACGTTGAGTTGCTCGACGCTACCCCAGGTAGCGAGGTCACCTTCGATCGCGTCCTCCTTGTGCGCACCGCAACCTCAACAGAGGTTGGAACCCCAGTCGTCAGTGGCGCAAAGGTCACCGCACTCGTGGTTGGCCAGGAGCGCGGCGTAAAGACGATCAGCTTCAAGTACCGACCAAAGGCGCGCAGCCGCATCACCAAGGGCCACCGCCAAGAGCTGCACCTTATTAAGGTCACAGAAGTTGCAGTGAATGGCACCAGCGCAAAGGCGCTCTGGGAGGCCGGCGCTGCAAAGCGCGAACAGGCGAAGGCTGCATCAAAGGCCGCCGCCGCTGAAAAGGCGAAGGCCGACGCTGCTATCGCCGAGAAGTTGAAGGTAGAAGCGCCTGCAGAGAAGAGCGCACCAAAGAAGACGGCGGCGAAGAAGCCAGCTGCAAAGAAGACGGCGGCGAAGAAGCCAGCCGACGCTGAATAATCAAGTAGTCGCAAGAAACCAAGGAGGACGTCATGGCACATAAGAAGGCAGGATCAAGCAGCCGCAACGGACGCGACAGCGCTGGTCAGCGCCTTGGCGTGAAGGTTGGCGACGGCGAGTTCATCAATGCGGGCGGCATCATTGTGCGCCAGCGTGGAACGCAGTTCGCCGCAGGGCGCGGCGTTGGCCTTGGTAGCGACTACACCATCTATGCAACCGTCACAGGTCGCGTGAAGTTTGACTACGCGTCGCGCTTGAAGAAGCGCGTCAACGTGGTCGCCTCCGCGCCGGACGCCTAGAGAGCCGCTGATGAAGCCAGAGATTCATCCCAAGTACAACCAGATCGAGATCACGTGTCTCGCATGCAGCACCAAGTTCAGCGTTGGTTCAACGCGCACGAGCGAGATGAAGACCGAAGTCTGCTCGAACTGCCACCCGTTCTTTACGGGGAAGCAGATCTTGCTCGACACCGCTGGACAGGTGGAGCGATTCCAGAAGCGCCTCGGGCGCTCGCGCTGATCTCCATGCGACGCCACTGTGGCGTCGTTGCTCGACGCGCATCACACCTCATCGCACTGGCGCTCGCGGCTGTCGCTGCGCCCACTCGCACGTTGGCGTATGGCGGACAGGCGCTTGTGGACGGCATCCTGATGCGCGGACCGATGCACATCGGTGTGGCGATTCGCGTTCCAGACGGCAGCATCCTCACCACGAGCGAGCAGCTTCCTAACGGACGAGTGCGCCAGCTTGCGGCGCGACTCCCGATTGCGCGCGGTGTGGTGATCCTTGTTGAGACGCTGATCCTTGGGAGTCGATGGTTGATGCACAGCGCAGAGATATCGACTGGCCAGGCGAGCATTGGCGTCAAGAGCAGCAGATCCGACCGCGCGATCTCAGGCGTGACGGTGGTGCTTACCTTTGCCTTTGTGATTGCGCTTTTCAATATCATCCCCGCGCTCGGTGCGTCGTTTGCGCTCGGCGCTGCCGGGTTTGATTCACTGCTTGCGGAGCGCGTGTTGGACGGCGTGTTGCAGATCGGTGTACTTCTTGCGTATCTCACGCTTGCTGGGCGTAGTCGCGACATTGATCGAACATATCGATATCACGGAGCAGAGCACCGGGCGATCCACGCGCTGGAGAACGGCGCCGCGTTGACGCGCGCCGAACTCGCTCGATGGCCAACAGCGCACCCGCGTTGCGGCACCGAGTTCCTCGTTGTGGTGATCCTTGTCAGCCTGGTGAGCTTCTCGCTTCTTGGCCGACTTGATGCGCTCGCTACTGTGGCGAGCCGCGTGATCGGCATCCCGCTCGTTGCGGGAGTCTCCTACGAAATCTTGCGACTCCTTGGGAAGTACCGCACCAATCCGATCGCCCGTGCGTTGGCCGCCCCCGGACTCGCCGTTCAACGAATCACCACGCGCAAGCCCGACGACGAGATGCATGACGTAGCCATTGCCGCGCTCACGGTGGCGGTAGAGGCGGAAGGCGGAAGTGCCCCCGTAGGATCCGAGCGCCCGGCGTGGGGGAGCCTGACGGCGGAGGCGCCGCATGGCTGACCTCGCACAACTTGAGGCACGACTAGCGATCGCACTGCGCACCCGAGCGGAGCTAGAGGAGCAGCTCACACAGCCAGAGGTGCTTGCAGACCACACGGCGCTTGCACGAATCGGGCGCGAACTTTCGCGCACCGCACCGCTCGCAGAAACGGCGGCGGCTCTCACAGACGCACGTGCACGTCAGACGGATGCAAAGGGGATGGAGCTTGACCCTGGCGCGGACGCGGAGATGCGGGCTCTTGCCGCTGCAGAGCGAGCCGCCGCGGAGGAGATTGAGCGCGACATTATTGAGCGACTCCCCGCACTCCTCCTTGATCCAGATCCGAACGACGGAAAGGACGTGCTCATTGAGGTTCGTCCTGGGGCGGGGGGTGACGAAGCGGGGATCTTCGCCGGTGAACTCTTCCGTGCGTATTTACGGTACGCCGAACGACGCGGCTGGAAGGTTGAAGTTGACGGGCTGAGCGAGACGGCACTCGGCGGCGTGCGCGAGGCGATGGCCGAGGTGAGTGGGACCGGTGCATGGGCCGCGTTCAAATGGGAGTCGGGGGTGCATCGCATTCAACGCGTCCCCGCCACCGAATCTTCTGGACGCATCCACACCAGTACCGCCACGGTGGTGGTACTCCCAGTCGCGGAAGCGGTGGACTTTGTCATTCCAGAGGGTGACATTCGCATTGACGTGAAGCGCGCCTCCGGCCACGGCGGTCAAGGCGTCAACACCACAGACTCCGCCGTTCGCATCACGCACATTCCGAGCGGCACGGTGGTTGAAATGCAAGACGAGCGCAGCCAGTTGCGCAACAAGGAGAAGGGGCTCGCAATCTTGCGCAGCAGACTCCTGGCCGCAGAAGAGGAGCGTAAGCGCAGTGCGAACTCTGCTGCACGCAAGGCGCTCATTGGAAGCGGTGATCGAAGCGAAAAGATTCGCACGTACAACGGTCCGCAGAATCGCGTAACCGACCATCGCATTGGACTAGACAAGTTTGATGTTGATGGCGTGTTGAGCGGTGACCTCTCCGTCTTTCATGATGCACTTGCTGCCGCCGAGCAGGCGGAGCGTCTGGCGGGCGAGTGAACGACCGAGATATCCAAAACGATCGACTCATCCAAAGCGAAGCGGACGGCCCAGCACTGCTACGCACCGCCACGGACGCACTTGAAGTTGCAGGGAGTTCAAGCCCGCGCCTCGATGCAGAACTTCTCCTCGCCGCACTGCTCGGTACGCGTGTTGCCACGTTGCGCACCGCAGTCGCTGCTGGATTTCCACTCCCACTACCGAGCAGCGCACTCCTGCCTGAACCAGAACCACTTAGCGAGCGACACCCTGAGCTTTCGGAAGCGCTGCGCGCTGCACGCGCCGCGCTCGCCGCAGGTGACGCACCCGCCGCACTCGCGGCGCTGGTGAGTGAACGCGCGAAGGGGCGACCAGTAAGTCATCTCACCGGCACGCGCGGCTTTCGTGCACTCGAACTTCTTGTCACACCAGATGTGTTGGACCCGCGTCCAGAGAGCGAACTCCTTGTTGAAACGGCACTCGCCTATTTGGCTGACCGCGCCGCCGCCGCGCGCACGTTGGGACGTGCACCTCAACCACTGAACGCCGCAGAGATTGGCACGGGGAGCGGGGCGATCGCGCTCGCACTTGTGACCGAATCACCCGTCCCGCTGCGCTTTACCGCCACCGACCTTTCGGGGGATGCGCTTGCAGTCGCGCGCGCAAACGCGCTTCGCTCTGGAGTTGCATCGCGAGTGACGTTCTTGCACGGCGATCTTGCTGAGCCACTCCTTGCAGGCCGCGCCCCTGGGGATCCACCGCACCTTGATCTCCTTGTCGCCAACCTCCCGTATGTGCCGACGGCCGACGTGGATGCGGCAAAAGACGCCGCCCGTTTCCAGCGTGCAGGACAGCGTGACGAGACTGCCGCCCCGCTGAGCCTCGCCGAAGTGGCGATCGCCGCCGAGCCGCGCATGGCGCTCGACGGCGGGAGCGACGGCCTTGAGTGCATTCGCCGCCTGATCGCCGAGCTTCCACGACTCCTTCGCCCAGGTGGTGCGGCGGCACTCGAGTTTGGCGATGGTCAAGCCGACGCGGTGAGCGCACTCGTCGCCGGCCTCGGCCTTGGGTGGCGCTGCAGCATTCGCGGAGATCTCTCGGGACGCGCACGCGTCGCGGAGATCCGCCGTAGCGGCTAGGTTGAGCAGATGAGTGGCTCACCGATCAAGTTGCTGGTCATGGATCTTGATGGCACGCTGCTCCCCCATGGCGGTGCGATCTCCGTGCGCACCGCTGCCGCAATCCGTGCGGCACGCGAGCACGGGGTGATCACCACGATCTCCTCCGGTCGCAACATCCCAAGCTTTATTGAGTACGCACGTACCGCGGGCGTGAATGGACCGCTCATTGGCATGCAAGGGGCGATCGCGCGCGAGCTGCCAGCACCTGGTGAGAGCGGGAGCGGCGCGCTGCTTCGGCACGTTCCGTTCACGTCAACACTTGCCGCACGTGCCGTTGAGTGGTGCCGACAGAACGATCTCTGGGGACACGCCGTCATCCAAGACGACTACGCCTTTGATGCAACCGACCCGCACTACGAAACGTATCAAGGCTGGCTCGCTGGCAACCCTGTTGAACGTCTCCACTCCATTAAAGATCTATCTCACCATCTCCGGCAAGAGCCACAGGAGATCTCAAAAGTTGTTGCGCACGCGCCCGCTGGTCACCCAGAGACGGTGTTGGAGCAGGCGCGTGAAGCCTTTGGTGGAGAGCTCGACATCACGATCAGCCACCCCGAGTACTTGGAGTTCACTGCACCCGGCGTCAATAAAGGGACGGCCCTAGCGTGGCTCGCGGAGCGGCTCAACATCCCGCTCGCGGAGACCATGGCGATCGGCGACCAGCACAACGACCTTGAGATGCTGCTCGCCGCAGGTCACGGCGTGGCGATGCATGGCGCGCCTGAGCCGGTTCAGCGTGCCGCACGCTACCTCGCACCGCCGAGCGAAGCGGACGGCGCAGCGCGAATGATCGAGCGCCTGATTCTCGGTTTGGACGGAGAATAGGGGCATGAGTTCTCGGCGCACACCTGAGGAGATCCAGGCGCAGCGTGATCCGCGTGCGGATCAGTCGCTGCGCGAGGTTGACCCTGCGCTGAACGCGATCCTTGAACGCGAAGCGGTGCGCCAGCGCGACCATATTGAGCTGATCGCCTCTGAGAATTACGCCTACGCCGCAGTTCGAGAGGCGCAGGGAACGATCCTCACAAATAAATACGCCGAGGGATATCCCGGGAAGCGTTACTACGCCGGCTGTGAACACATTGACTCTGTTGAAGATCTCGCCCGCACGCGCGCGCTACAACTCTTCCCGGGGAGCGAGCATGTGAACGTGCAACCGCACTCTGGCGCTTCGGCGAACATCGCCGCATTCGATACCCTGATGAAGCCAGGCGATCCATTCGTTGCCATGAGCCTCTCCCAGGGTGGTCACCTTTCGCACGGCGCCTCTGTCAACGTCTCAGGGAAGTGGTTCACGCCGCACTTCTACGGCGTGCGCGAAGACGACGGCCTCATTGATTGGGAGGGAGTCGAGCGCGCCGTCGTTGAGGCGAAGCCGAAGGTGCTCATCGCTGGCGCATCCGCGTACCCACGCACGCTCGACTTCAAGCGATTCGCAGAGATCGCCCACGCAGCGGGGGCAAAACTGATGGTGGACATGGCGCACATTTCAGGTGTGATTGCGGCAGGGCTGCACCCTTCGCCGTTCCCGCACGCAGACATTGTCACCAGCACCACACACAAGACGCTGCGCGGTCCGCGCGGTGGGATCGCCTTTGGTCGCGGCGCAGACGGCGCCGCAATTGATAAGAGCGTCTTCCCAGGGAGTCAAGGCGGACCACTGATGCACGTCATTGGTGCAAAGGCGGTCGCCTTCTCACTCGCACTTGAACCGGAATTCCGTAGTTATATGAAGCGCACGCTCGAGAACGCGCAGGTGCTCGCCAGCGCACTCAAGTCGAACGGATTCGGCGTGGTCACCGGCGGAACAGATAACCACCTCATTCTCTGCGACGTCACACCACTCGGTGTCACTGGGAAAGAGGCGACCGCCGCGCTAGAAACCGCAGGGATCACGATCAACAAGAACAGCATTCCGGGTGAAACGCGTTCGCCGATGGTGACGAGCGGCGTTCGATACGGCACGCCTGCAGCGACCACGCGCGGCATGGGCTCCGCTGAAATGGAACAGATCGCCGTCTGGTCTGCGGAGGCGATCGCGCGCCGCGAAGATCCTGCGGCACTTGCACGCATTGAGGCCGAAGTGATCAAGATGGCGCGCGCCTTCCCAGTCCCTGGTGCCGACGCGTCAGCGCTTGCACAAGCAGGCGACGCGCAACCTTCACGCAGCACCACATGATCTTCGCTGCCGCAGCGCTTGTCGCTGCGTTGACAGCTGGTATGGGAACGTTCGCGATGCGCGCGATTGCGCGGAAGTACAACATTGCCGATCACCCGAGCGAGCGAAGGATCAACACCAAACCAGTACCGCGCGCCGGCGGCCTCGCCGTTGCAGGTGCGTTCACGCTGATCGGAACACTTCTTGTGATCTTCTCCGCGCAACTCGGACTCAGCGCAGGAAGCGGTTCGGCGGAACTGACGAGTGATGGCGCCGCTGCACTCTTGCTCGGTACGGTGATCGCTGGAGTGATCGGACTGATTGACGACCGTTACGATCTGCGCGCGCGCTGGCAGATCATTGGACAGTTCCTGATTGCGCTGATCCCAATCGCCTTTGGCTTGCGGATCGCCTTCATCTCAAATCCTCTTGGCGCGGGCGACCTCCTCTTCCCTGACGCGATCGCGCTCGGCGTCACGATCTTCTGGACGCTCGGCATGCAGAACAGCATGAATTTCATTGACGGACTGGACGGACTCTCTGGAGGCATCTCGCTCTTCGCCGCCGTCACACTCGGCGTCATCGCACTCCCAACAAGTCCGCTACTCGCCGCGCTCAGCTTCACGCTCGCGGGCGCACTCGCCGGTTTCTTGCGCTTCAACTTCTACCCAGCATCCATCTATATGGGGACGAGCGGCATTCTCGCGGTGGCGTACGCGCTGGCCGTCCTTGCGCTTCTTGGCACGGCGAAGGTGGCCGCGGCACTTCTCATCCTTGGCGTGCCCATCATTGATGCGCTCTTTGTCATCGTTGGGCGGATCGCCGCCGGACGATCTCCATATACACCGGACGAGAGCCATATCCATCGCCGCCTCCTGAGCTACGGCTTCTCGCACCGCGGCTCCGTCCTCGTCCTCTATGCCCTCACCGCAGCGCTCTCCATCCTCGCGCTCCTGCTGACCGGAAGTGCCACGCTCTACGCCTTCATGGGTCTCCTTGTGGTGCTCGGCGGCGTGATCACCTACCTCTCTCGTGCAACCGAACGGACCCCTGAGTGAGCCTCCCCGAGCGTGCCCCTGGAGACCAGCACGAGAGTCAGACCCCTCGGCTAGAATCGCCGCGGAACCCCAACGAACCGCCCGCGGAGGCCGCCTTCGAAGGGAAGAGCGCCTACCTCGTGCTCTTCTCGCAGATCGGCGCAATGCTCCTCGTGGCGAACCTCGGCGGGGCACTCCTGGGGAACTGGCTGGATGGGCTCATCGGGAGCGGACCACTCTTCTTGGTGGTCGGCTTCCTCGGAGGGTTTGCGGTTGGCTCCATTGGGGTGGCACGCACCGTCCGCCGGGCGCTGAACATGATTGACGAAGAGGATCGCCGGCGACGAGAGAAGAAACTAGAGGCGCGAGTCAACGAGAAGTCTGGAAGGAGCGAGTAGTGAGCATCGCGGCTCCCCGCAAGTCCACGACACGACGCACCCTCTTGATTGCAGCGCTCGGCGTCCTCCTGCTCGATGCCTTCGCCATCGTGATGTTTGGCGGCGTTGGACTCAACGGTTTCCCGGGCGACGTGATCAAGCGCGCGCTCGAACCAATTGTTCCTTATACGGTGATCGATCTTGGTGGCGACCCAACGCATGTTGCGTCGCTCTTTGACTTCTATCCGAGCATTACTGGTTCGATCATCATGAGCTGGATCATCATGGCGGCGATCATCATCCCGCTGACGATTGCCGCACGCCGACTGAAAGAGATTCCAGGAAAGGTGCAGAACACGTTGGAGTTTGCAATCGAAAGCCTCTCCAACTTCGCCATTGGAATTGGTGGCGCCGGCGCAAAGCCGTTCGTCACCTTCTTCCTCGCCTGCTTCCTCTTCGTTGCCGTCTCCAACTGGTCAGGCCTCATCCCAGGCGTTGGCCGAGTCCACGAGTTCCGCGCCCCAACCAGTGACGTGAACGTCACCGTTGGCCTTGCACTCGTTGCCTTCTTCTACTTTCACTACCAAGGATTCAGAGCGCTGGGATTCGGCGGGTATCTAGGGAAGTTCTTCTCGCTAAAGGGCGGCCCCATTGGTCTTATTGTTGGTGTCCTTGAATTCTTCCTTGAGTTCGTCAAGCCGATCACGCTCGCCATGCGACTCTTCGGCAACATCTATGGTGGCGAGCTCGCCCTTGCCGTAATGACAACAATCACCATTGCATTCATTCCACTCGCGCTCTATGGCCTCGAGCTCTTCGTTGGGCTCATGCAGGGCCTCATCTTCAGCGTGCTCATCTTGGTCTTCACCATGCTCGCCATGGAGGGGCACCACGAAGAGGGGCACGATGAGCATCACGAACCTGCCGGAGCAGGTGAAGGCTCCGCAGCAGGAGCAGAATCGCGAGTTGCGGCACACTAGCCGTAGCTGAGAGACAGCAGGACCGACCGAGCGGAAGCGTCCGGGCGGCGGTCACAGTAGGAGGTACAGAAATGGACAAGCTCCAGGCGGGCCTCGCGGCCCTCGCAGTCATCGGGCCGGCGATCGGCGTAGGCATGGCTGCAGCGGCAGCGGTGAGCGCGATCGGTCGAAACCCAGAGGCGGCCGGCGCAATCCGCGGCGTCTTCATCATCGGTGCAGCATTCGCAGAAGGCCTCGGCGTTCTTGCGATCGTGCTCGGCATCCTTTCGCTCGTTCTTTAATTAGCAAACGTGCAGATCGTTAGCGCGCAGATGATTGAGTTGATCCAAGGAGTGCTTGGGGTACTCCCGCACGCAACGGCCGCCGCTGGCGAAGCCGAAGGTGCGGGCTTGAGCTTCAATCTCTTCTGGATCTTGATCTCTGCGGCGAACTTCGGCTTCTTTATCATTGTCTTGCGTGCAGCAGCGCTCGGTCCCATCACCAAGATGTTGGACGAGCGACGCGAACGCATTGAGCGCGGCCTCCGCGACGCGGCAGACGCCGCACTCGCAAAGGGGCGCGCAATTGAAGCGGCCGATGCCTCTTTGGCAGAAGCACGACGTGAGTCAAACGAGATTCGCGCCAACGCGGAGAAGGCGGCGGCGCAGATTCGTGAAGGTCAAGTTGTTGCACTGAAGCAGGAGCTAGAGAAGATGCGAGCTGACGCAACCGCAGAGATTGAGGCGGCGCGCGTCAGCGCACTCGCCTCCATTCGAAGTGAGGTTGCTGACCTTGCAATCAGCGCCGCGACCAAGGTGGTCGGCGCGTCAATGGACGGTGATCGTCAGCGTGCACTCGTTGGCGAGTTTCTGGATGAGCAGCGCGGGAAGGGGAACTGATCGTGGATCGACCGCTCGGCTCTGCACGACGATACGCAGCGGCCCTCCTCTCGCTCGCAGGTGATGGGGCGGCGGCAGAAGCCCTCGTGGCTGAGCTCGATCGCGTGGCGGAGGTAGTGAACACCCCAGGGGCCCGCACAATTCTGGATGATCCGCGCACGCCAGCGGCGGCACGCGTCGGCGCGCTTGAGGCGGCAACCGGAGCAACGGTGAGTCCAGCCGTGCACACGCTGATGGGAGCGCTCGCTTCGCGTCGAAAGTTGGGACGACTTCCTGCGATCGCAGAGGCAACGCATGAGGCGCTGGACGCTCGCAACGGGATCGCGACTGCGCGCGTGAGCACACCTTCAGAGATCGGCGCAGACGAGCGCAGCAAGATTGAGGCGCAGGCAAAAGAGATCGCTGGTGGCAGCGTGCGCGTCAGCTATGACATTGACCCAAGCCTTGTTGGAGGCGTCACGCTCCGCGTGGGCGACCTCCTCATTGATGGAAGCGTCAAAGGAAAACTCGCGCGCATGCGTGAGCGCATCCTTTCGGCAGCCGGCTGAACCGGCGCAGCGCGTAGAGCAGCGAGGAGCAGAGAACCATGGCAATCAAGTCAGACGAGATCATCAGCATCTTGAAGTCGCAGATCGCGGGCTTTGACGGCGGCGCCGAGTCGCGCACCGTTGGCACGGTGGTCGAAGTGGGCGACGGTATTGCGCAGGTCTATGGACTCTCTGGCGCACTCTCGTCTGAACTTCTGGAGTTCCCTGGCGGCGTGGCCGGCATGGCACTCAACCTTGGCGAAGAGACGGTCGGCGCCGTGCTCCTTGGTGATGCGAAGAGCATTAAAGAGGGCGACACCGTTAAGACCACCGGTCGCGTTGTTGAGGTGCCGGTTGGACCAGAACTCATTGGTCGCGTGGTTGATCCGCTCGGTCGTCCACTGGACGGCAAGGGTCCAATCAATGCAAAGAAGAGCCGCCCCGTTGAGCGCATTGCGCCGGGCGTGATCAGCCGCAAGTCAGTCACCACGCCAGTGCAGACTGGTATCAAGGCGGTTGACGCACTCATCCCGATCGGTCGCGGACAGCGCGAGTTGATCATCGGTGACCGCCAGACCGGTAAGACCGCCGTGGCGATCGACACGATCATCAATCAGAAGGGGAAGGGCCTCATCTGTATCTACGTTGCAATCGGCCAGAAGCTCTCCACGGTGCGCACCGTTGTTGCCATGTTGGAGAAGCAGGGCGCCATGGGACACACCGTCGTTGTGGTCGCAGGCGCTGAAGATCCAGCACCACTGCAGTACCTTGCGCCATTCGCCGGTTGCGCGATTGCAGAAGAGATCATGGAAGAGGGCGTCACCGTTGACGGGAAGGAAGTGCGCGACGCACTCTGCGTCTACGACGATCTCTCCAAGCACGCGGTTGCGTATCGCGAGATGGCGCTCCTCTTGCGCCGACCGCCAGGACGCGAAGCGTATCCAGGCGACGTCTTCTATCTGCACAGCCGACTCCTTGAGCGCGCCGCGCGACTCTCGGACGATCTGGGCGGCGGTTCGATTACGGCGCTTCCAATCATTGAGACGCAGGCGGGAGACGTTTCGGCGTACATCCCAACAAACGTCATCTCCATTACGGACGGACAGATCTTCCTTGAGACCGACCTCTTCAACGCGGGTCAGCGACCAGCGGTGAACGTTGGTATCTCCGTCTCGCGTGTGGGTTCCGCCGCGCAGACGAAGGCAATGAAGAAGGTTGCCGGACCGTTGAAGCTCGACCTTGCGCAGTACCGAGAGCTCGCGGCATTCGCGCAGTTCTCTGGCGACCTCGACAAGTCAACGCGCGATCAGCTGACGCGCGGTGAGAAGCTCTCCGCCATCACACGCCAACCGCAGTACGCACCAGTGGCGGTGGAGAAGCAGGTCGCCATCCTATACGTCGCGTCAAAGGGGAAGTTGGACGACATCCCTACACCGCGCGTGAGCGAGTTTGAGAGCGGCTTCTACACGTTCCTTGATCGCGAGCGCCCACAGGTGCTCACCGAACTCGCCAAGGAGCAGGCGTTGA
>Ga0207940_1000048_pt1 | contig 40507 bp, 36 predicted proteins | sample LakMenEpi06Jul12_FD_150676 | JGI IMG/M metagenome (GOLD analysis project Ga0207940, IMG submission 150676) | Freshwater microbial communities from Lake Mendota, WI - 06JUL2012 deep hole epilimnion (SPAdes) | ecosystem: Environmental > Aquatic > Freshwater > Lake > Epilimnion/Euphotic zone ... | reverse complement strand
CACGACCACGCTTTTCGCCATGAACCACAATGCCATCTAAACGATGAGGTCTAGTTAATAACTCCCGTGCCTGTTCAACATTGCCTTCAACAATTAATTTGCGGATTCGTGTGGAAGAAACAACTTCACCATCAGATGGTTCAAGATCTAGCACAATCGTCTCAAAGCCAGAGTGGGCCTTTAATGAATCAACATTTCCGGCAGCCTTTGATCCATATGTAAAGTTCTTACCAACCACAACCTTTGTTGCACCAAGCTGATCAACAAGGACGCGATTAACGAAATCTTCAGGTGACATAGCTGCAAATTCCGGAGTGAACTTCATAACGGCAACTTGATCGGCATTGTGAATCTTGAGTAACTCAATCCGATCAGTCAAAATAGTGAGCAAAGTTGGAGCACGATCAGGTGCAAAAACAGTTGTTGGATGTGGATCAAAGGTCAGCGCAATAATCTTTTCATCGCCAGCAATCTTTTTTGCTTGGTTGAGTACTTCTTGATGGCCTTTATGGACACCATCGAAGACTCCAATCACTACAACGCTCATGTTTATATTGTCTCAGACCTAGTTAGCCGCTGCGAATACGGCGATTGGCTTGGCTAAAGCATCCTTGTTACACAACAGCGCGATGAGCTCTTGTCCAGAAATCGCTGCATAGATCGCTTCATCTGGATTTGGGCTCAGTGGGCGTCCAAAGGAAAGTTCATTTACTTCCTCAAGTGCAAGCTCACGTGCAGTAAATGTTGTCCGTGCAACATCAACTAACGGCAACGTTGCAAACTCCCCCGCCTTAAGCGATGTGAGGGAGATGGCCTTATCTAAACCAAAGCCCGCAACTCGCGTGCGGCGCAATGCATTGAGGTGTCCCCCGACTGCAAGTGCATCACCACAATCTCGGGCTATAGCTCGAATAAATGTGCCGGCAGAACAGGTCACTTCAATATCAACTTCAATAGCGTTTTCAATGCGGCGGATTGCTGTGATATCCAACTGTGAAATCGTGACTTCACGAGAAGCAAGTTCAACGCTTTCACCTGCTCTAACACGATCATAGGCACGTTCACCATCAACTTTCACAGCCGAAACCGAACTAGGACGTTGCATGATGGTGCCACGCATTTTCACGAGCTCTGCTTCGATTTGAGAATCAGTAATACCTGAAACATCACCGCGTGAAATAACTTCACCTTCAACATCATCTGTGACTGTTGCAGCACCTAGAACAACTGTGGCTGCATAGCTTTTATCCCCATTGGTGATGTATTGAAGCAAACGTGTGCCGTTATTAAAACCTAAAACCAAAATGCCTGTCGCCATCGGATCTAACGTGCCGGCATGGCCAACTTTGCGTGTACCAAGTGCTCGTCGAGCAATAGCCACAACATCGTGGCTTGTCATACCTGGTTCTTTATCTACAACCAGAAATCCGTGCTCGATGATTAGTCCTCGTCAATAACGCGAGGGGCTTTATATGGATCTTCTCCCCCGGCATATGTTGCATTAGCGCGAAGAGCAGCAACTTCAGCATCTAACTCATGTACTTTTGTAAGCAATGAATCAAGTGCCTTAGCACTCTCTGGCAAACCATCTTCAAAGAATGCAAGCGTTGGCGTGATTCGCAAACCTAGTTCACGCCCAAGTGCTGACCTGATTGCACCATTAGCACTCTCAAGTGCGGCAGTTGTTGCAGCACGTTGGTCGATATCACCTAGCACGGTATAGAAAACCGAAGCTTGTTGGAGATCTCCAGTAACGCGTGCATCAGTAACGGTGACGAAGCCAAGACGTGGATCTTTGATCTTTGTCTCAAGCAACTGCGCCACAATTACTTTGATTCGGTCTGCAACCTTTTGGCTGCGGTGTGATGCTGCCATTTTTATACCCGCTTTTTCTCGCGCATCTCAAAGACTTGAATGGTGTCGCCAATTTGAAGATCCTTCATATTGCCTAGACCAATTCCGCACTCGAAGCCTTCTTTGACTTCAGTTGCATCATCTTTAAAGCGCTTGAGTGAATCGATTGTGAGGTTATCCAGGATGAGGGTTTCACCACGCAAAATACGTGCCTTTGCATTACGACGGATGACTCCATCCTTAACAAGTGAACCAGCAATGTTTCCAGCCTTAGAAGATTTGAAGATCTCACGAACTTCAGCGTTACCAATGATCGCTTCTTCATAGATTGGCTTGAGCAGACCCTTAAGTGAGAGCTCAATTTCTTCGATTGCTTGGTAGATAACTGAGTAGAAGCGAACTTCAACGCCTTCTTGATCAGCAAAGATTGCAGTCTGTGGTTCTGGCTTAACATTAAAGCCGATCACTACTGCAGTTGAAGCTGATGCCAAAGTGATATCGCTCTTAGTAATTGCACCAACACCACGGTGAATAACGCGAAGATCAACTTCTGCGCCAACATCGAGCTGCATCAAAGCCTCTTCTAGAGCTTCCACAGATCCACTCACGTCACCCTTAAGAATCAAGTTAAGAGTAGTGATCTTGGATTGCTCCATAAAGTCTTCAAGAGAGACCTTCTTACGTGCCTTAGCAAGCTGTGCATTTCGCTCTGCAGCTTGACGCTTTTCAGCGATCTGACGAGCTGTGCGATCTTCATCGGCAACTAAGAATGTATCTCCAGCACTTGGAACAGATGTGAAACCAAGAACCTGAACTGGACGTGATGGGCCAGCTGTTTCAACAGCGTCACCATTTTCATCCAACATCGCACGAACGCGACCAAATGCGCCACCGGCAACAATTGGATCACCAATTCTTAGAGTTCCACGTTGAACAAGAACTGTTGTAACTGGACCACGGCCACGATCAAGGTGAGCTTCAATGGCAACACCACGAGCAGAATCATCTGCAACAGCGCGCAGATCAATAGCTGCATCGGCGGTAAGAAGAATTGATTCGATCAAATCTTGAACACCTTGGCCTGATTTTGCAGAGACGTTTACGAAGATTGTTTCTCCGCCGTACTCTTCTGCGATCAAGTTGTACTCAGTTAACTGCTGACGGACCTTATCTGGGTTCGCACCCTCTTTATCCATCTTGTTAACGGCCACAACGATTGGAACATCAGCTGCTTGAGCGTGGTTTAACGCTTCAATTGTCTGAGGCATGATTCCATCATCTGCAGCAACTACAAGAACTGCAATGTCAGTTACCTTGGCACCACGAGCACGCATAGCTGTGAAAGCCTCGTGACCTGGTGTATCAATAAATGTAATTGCGCGATTAATTCCGTTATGGTCATGGTGAATTTGGTATGCACCAATGTGCTGTGTAATTCCACCAGCTTCTGACTTCATTACTTCACTCTTTCGGATTGCATCCAAAAGCGAAGTCTTACCGTGGTCAACGTGACCCATAACGGTCACAACTGGAGGACGTGCAACCAACATATCAGGATCGATATCACTGAGTTCGTCAGTTAAATCAATATCAAAGCCTTGTAGTAGTTCACGATCTTCATCTTCTGGGCTAACAATTTGAATGTCATAGCCCAGTTGAACACCAAGAATTTCAAAAGTATCAGCATCCACAGATTGAGTTGCTGTAACCATTTCACCCAAGTGAAAGAGCGCTGCAACTAGCGCTGCTGGATCTGCATTGATCTTGTCTGCGAAATCTGCCAATGAAGCACCGCGACGCATACGAATAGGAGTCTTGCCATCACCGTGTGGAACAACTGCTCCACCAAGTTGTGGTGCCTGCATATTGTCGAATTCATCGCGCAATGCTTTTCTAGATTTAGATTTACGTCCTGATTTCTTGCTGGCATTTTTTCCAAATGCTCCGCCTGCACCGCCACGTTGTGGTGGACGACCGCCACCTGGACGTTGTGGACCACCTGCTGGTGCTCCACCTGCATTTGATTTATATGGAGATGCTGGTGCACCAGTTGAAGGAGCTCCAGTACGTGGAGGAAAACCAGCACCTGCTGGTGGACGAGCCCCTGGTGGACGTGCAGCAAATCCTGGACGTACTGAACCTGGACGAGGTCCTGACATTCCAGGACGTTGCGGTGCACCGCCCGGACGTTGTGGTGGACGTGGTGTTGTTCCACCAGTTGAAAATGGATTATTACCAGGACGCGGTGGGCGTGGAACTGCTCCACCAGTTGAAAATGGATTATTACCTGGACGTGGTGCAGGTTTTGGAAGTTCAGATTTTTCTTCAGCAAATACTTCAGCTGCATGTGTCTTTGCAGACTCTGCTTTTGCCGCTTCAACACGTTCCTGCTGTGCCTTAAGAGCGTTGATATCAACGCCAAGTTCTGCAGCTAACTCAGCTGCTTGTTCAGCAGTTACTTCACTCTTAGGTTTTGCAGCGGCTTTTTTAGCTGCAGCCTTTTTGACAGGCTTTTTTTCCTCTGCAGGTTTTGCATCGGGATACATCTCGATGAGCTTGCGCACAACTGGCGCTTCTACTGTCGATGATGCTGATCGGACGAATTCGCCCATTTCTTGGAGCTTTGCAAGGACGACCTTGCTCTCCATACCGAGTTGCTTTGCTAACTCGTGTACGCGGACCTTTGACACTTTTTCCCCTGTCTTGGCCCGCATGAAACTTCACATGCAAGCCCTAGTTGTACGACCTCATAGTTCTAGCGAGCTCATTTGAGTTTCATATCTTTCTTATCCATTTCTTCGGTTAAAGCAATGCCCCATGGTATCGAACCCGAGGCCCCTTTACATAATGCCCTTAGGCCTCAATCGGATTGTCTGGGTGAATATCGATTCGCCAGCCAGTTAAGCGGGCCGCTAAGCGTGCATTTTGCCCATCTTTTCCAATGGCAAGTGAGAGTTGGTAATCAGGCACAACCACCTTGGCAGAGCGTCCAGCAAGGTCAGTGATTTGCACGGATGCAACTTTGGCTGGTGCAAGTGAGTGTCCAACAAATGTTGCAGGATCTTCCGACCAATCCACAATATCGATTTTCTCTCCATGTAATTCATCCATCACTGCGCGAGCACGCGCACCCATGGGACCGATTAATGAACCCTTAGGACTCACACCAGCACGGTGAGATCGAACTGCAATCTTCGTACGATGTCCTGCTTCGCGAGCAACTGCCATGATTTCAACGATGCGATCATTGATTTCAGGAACTTCTAGTGCAAATAACTGCTTAACAAGTGCTGGGTGGCTGCGAGATAACATAATCTCTGGTCCCTTAAGACCTTGCTTTACCTCAACAACAAAGCACTTAATGCGATCACCGTGGTTATAAACCTCACCCGGTACTTGTTCCTGTGGGGGAATTCTTCCTTCAAATCGACCTAGGTTCACAAGAATCATTTTTGGATCTCTACCTTGCTGAACAACACCAGAGATAACATCTCCAACATTAGCTGTGAACTCTGCAACGATTGACGCGTCATTTGTCTCACGCATCTTCATCTTGATCACTTGTCTAGCTGTTGATGTGGCAACACGAGAGAAACCCTCAGGCATATCTTGCTCATCACCGATTTTCTCGCCAATTTCATTGAACTGAGGAATCAAAATCTGAATCTCACCTGACTCACGATTTAGCACAGCATGGGCATGGCGCTTGGCTTCATCAGTCTGGTTATAGGCAGTAAGAACTCCGACTTCAATTGCCTGAATCAACTGCTCAAGTGGAATGCCTTTTTCATTAGTGAGCTCTACTAGGGCTGACATCTCAACATGCATTAGTTGTCATCCTTTCGATTAAATTCAATTTCAACTACCGCTCGCTTGATGTCGGCAAATGCAATTTCATGGTTTTTCATGCGCCCTTTGATATTTTCAACTAACTGGGCATGCGTATCGTTAAATTCACCCAACCTTGCTGTCAGAACGGTTCCATCATTAAGCGTCATCTTGATTAATCGAGTGAGGTTTTTAGTCCAGTGACGAGGCAAAGTAAGTGGGCGATCAACACCAGGTGAGGTAACTTCTAATGTAAACGGGTTATCTCCCAGTGAAGCTTCATTGTCTAAAAGCTCTGAGATCACGCGTGATACCGATGTAACTTCATCCATGTTTAAAGGTTTTAGTCCATCAACAACACAGATAAGCGTGCTGTGATTACCGGCTTTTTGTATTTGAACTTCTTCTAAGAAAAATCCCGCATTTTCAACAGCTGGGGTGAGAAGTTCGGTCAATGAATCCTTGAGAGCCATGAGTATTTCTGCTTTCTTATTAAGTTGTGGGTCAATTGTAACTAGAAAGATGCGAAAGTATCAATTCCTACCTTGAGGATTAAGGCCAGCGTAACAATCAGGAAAACCTTACGGACCAGGGTTGAGCCACCCTTGATTGCTAATCGTGAACCAAAGATGGCACCCGTGACATTTGCTGCACCCAGGATCAATCCGAGCTGCCAAATGATTGCGCCATTTAAACCAAAAATTATGATAGCTCCAACATTCGTTGAAACATTAACAACTTTAGCAATCGCAGATGCTGTGATGAAGGCATATCCCAGAGACACCACCAAGATCAACATCAGGAATGAACCTGTGCCAGGTCCAAAGATTCCATCATAGAAACCGATGATTAATCCAGCTGCAATTGATATTTGGATTCGCTGCTTTGGTGCATGGCGCAGTAACTCTATTTTCCCTAAATCTGGCTTAAGCCATGTGTATATGGCAACAACAATGAGTAGAACTAAAACTATTGGACGCATGGATTGCGTAGGAATGCGAGAGGCAAGGGATGCCCCAGCAGCTGAACCAACAAATGCTGGCAACGCCATCGCTGCAAGAACTCCTATGTCAGGCTTAATCTGGCGACGATAGAGAGCGGCAGCTGTTGTAGTACCAAAGACTGAGCCTAATTTATTTGTTCCAAGAACCGTGACTGTATCTGTTTTAGGCAAACCAATGAGTAAGGCTGGAAGTTGGATTAATCCCCCACCACCTGCGATTGAATCAACAAATCCTGCAAAAAAGGAGGCAGAGATGAGAAAGAGGCCCGTAGCAAGGGTTAAGTCAGCAAACACTTTTCTAAGCTAGTAACTTGGTAATTGTTGACACTGCATCTGCAACAACAACTTCACTCTTATCCCCGCTCTTGCGAACACGGACTTCGACTTTCCCTTCAGCTAGCGCTTTACCGACAACTACAATAATTGGATTACCTATCAGCTCTGCATCCTTAAACTTAACGCCCGCACTTGCATCGCGGCGATCATCGAGCATCACTGAAATGCCGGCAGCTTCTAACTTTTGACCAATTTCAAGGGCGGTATCAAATGGCAGATCTTCTTTACCTGTGGCAACGATATGCACCTTTGCTGGGGCGATTTCTGCTGGCCAGTTAAGCCCAATCTCATCACTTGTCTGTTCGGCAATAGCTGCAACTGCGCGTGAAACGCCAATGCCGTAAGAACCCATAGTTACTACTTGGGATTTACCGTTCTGATCTAAGACCGTAAGGCTAAGCGCTTCTGCATACTTGCGACCAAGTTGGAAAATATGACCGATTTCAATAGCACGATCAATAATGATTTCTGTGTTGCACTCAGGGCAGTTATCTCCAGCGCGAACTTCAGCTGCTTCAACGTAAGCATCAGGTGTGAAGTCACGACCATTAACAACATAACGCGCGTGGTGGTCCTTCTTATTTGCACCGCTAATCCATGACGTTCCTGGTGCCACACGTGGATCAGCTAGAACCTTAATTCCAGATTTTGCAGCATCCTGTGGTCCGATATATCCCTTAACAAGTGAAGGGTGTTTAGCAAAGTCAGCCTCTTCAAATACACGAAGTTCATGAACTCCACCAAGATTTTCTTGCAAACGCTTCAAATCAACTTCGCGATCACCAGGAACTAAAACCGCTAGCGGCTTTCCATCGGCCATGAGCATAATGTTTTTCAAAGTATCAGCTGCGGTATGTCCCCCACCAAACTGTGCGTTCATGAGCTCAACAAGTGAATCAATAGTTGGTGTGTTTGGTGTGTTCAACACTTCTAGGGCTGGTGTGGCAGAGGCATCGCCAGCTGGAACTTTTGTAACCATCGCTTCAACATTTGCAGCAAAGCCGCACTTAGGACAAAGAACATATGTGTCTTCACCGGTTGGGCATGGAGCTAAGAACTCTTCAGATTTAGATCCACCCATAGCACCTGAGACAGCCTTAACAATGTTGTATTTCATTCCTAGACGATTAAAGCAACTGACATATGCCTCACGGTGCTTTTGATAGGAAGTTTCTAAGCCTGCATCATCGATATCAAATGAATAAGAATCCTTCATCACAAACTCACGCCCGCGGATGATTCCGCTGCGAGGGCGTGCCTCATCGCGATACTTAGTTTGAATTTGATAGATAGAAAGCGGAAGATCTTTATAGGATGAATATTCACCTTTGACCATCAAGGTAAACATCTCTTCATGTGTTGGTCCTAGTAAATAATCCGCGCCGCGACGATCTTGAAGGCGAAATAGGGATGGTCCGTACTCTTCCCAACGATTAGTTGCCTCATATGCCTCACGTGGCAAAAGTGCTGGGAAATGAACTTCTTGAAATCCGGCTTGGTCCATCTCTTGTCGAATAACGTTTTCAACGTTGCGAAGAGTAATAACTCCAAGGGGTAACCATGAATAAATTCCAGCTGCAATACGGCGAATATATCCCGCTCTTACTAATAAGCGATGGCTTGCAACTTCAGCATCTGCTGGGTCATCACGCAATGTACGCAAAAAGAGCGTAGACATTTTTAGCATGGAGTGAGCCTATCGAACATCAACTGATGGTTGCCCTGAAGCAACGCCAGCGGCTTCCATTTCTTCGGCTAATCGCATCGCTTCTTCAATTAAAGTTTCAACGATTTGGGCTTCCGGAACAGTTTTAATAACTTGGCCCTTAACAAATATCTGGCCCTTGCCATTTCCTGATGCAACTCCAAGATCTGCCTCACGTGCCTCTCCTGGACCATTAACAACACAGCCCATAACAGCAACGCGCAAAGGAACAGTCATACCTTGTAATCCTGCTTGAACCTTTTCTGCCAATGTATACACATCAACCTGTGCGCGCCCACATGAAGGACAAGAAACAATTTCTAGTTTACGTTGACGAAGATTAAGTGATTCTAGAATTGAAATTCCAACCTTGACTTCTTCAACTGGTGGGGCTGAAAGGGAAACACGAATGGTGTCGCCGATGCCTTCTGCTAACAAAATTCCAAATGCAGTTGCTGACTTAATTGTTCCTTGGAAAATTGGACCGGCCTCTGTCACACCTAAGTGCAATGGATAGTCACACTTTGCAGCAAGAATGCGATAGGCATTGACCATAATTACTGGGTCATGGTGTTTAACCGAGATTTTAATATCTGAAAAACCATGTTCTTCAAATAGCGATGCTTCCCACAGAGCTGATTCAGCTAATGCCTCAGGTGTTGCTTTTCCATATTTTGCAAGAAGGCGTGGATCTAATGAACCGGCGTTAACACCGATGCGAATTGGAATTCCAGCATCTCCTGCAGCTTTGGCAACCTCTTTTACTTTGTCATCAAATTGCTTGATGTTGCCAGGATTTACACGTACTGCTGCGCAACCGGCATCAATTGCCGCAAAAATATATTTAGGTTGAAAGTGAATATCTGCAATAACTGGAATCTGTGACTTCTTAGCAATCTGCGCCAATGCATCAGCATCATCTTGACTTGGAACTGCCACGCGAACTATCTGACATCCGGAAGCGGTTAACTCAGCAATTTGCTGCAACGTTGCATTCACATCTGCTGTAAGAGTGGTGCACATTGATTGAACGCTGACTGGAAAATCACTTCCAACGCCTACTTTGCCCACCATCATCTGACGCGTCTTTCGACGCGGACTGAGTGTGGCAGGTGGTGCGCTTGGGATTCCTAAATCAACCATGGCGCTATTGTGCCGTAAGAATGCTGGTTGCGCTAAAGATTAAGTATGACTGGATTAACAATGTCTGCAACCAGCAGCAGAACCGTAAGGGCTGCCAGAATTACGAAGACCACCATGGTGATTGGGGTCAGCAAGGTCACATCAATTGCTGCTGGGCGTGCTCGGCCACGAAGGCGTGCGATAAATGCACGAAGTTCATCGGCGATAGCCACTGCTATATGGCCACCATCGAGTGGCAATATCGGCAATAGATTAAACAAACCTACGAAGATATTTAAGCTTGCAATAATTAATATAAAAGTTGATAGACGCTCAGTTATCGAAAGTGCATCACTTCCAACGGCTTCTCCAGATACTCGTGCAACGCCAACAACCCCAACTAAACCATTGGGATCACGTGTTTCGCCACCTACAGCTTGTCCCCACAAAGCAGGAATCTTTGATGGAAGATTAATGAGCGATTTAACGCTCTGCACTAAGAAATCCTTGGTGACAATCGCTGAGTTCTTTACCGATGTAACAAGGTCAGAGCGCTTAAGCCCAACATCATTAATGATTCCAAGAACAAAGCGCTCTGTGCCATCAATAGTTTCCAGCTTTGCCGAAGCAGTGATTGTCAGTTGTTCTCCACCACGCTCAATTAATAAAGTCAGAGGAGCGCCACTGGAGTTACGAATTACTTGAACATCCTTGTACCAATTTTCAACTTGCTTGCCATTGATAGCTAGGACTTCATCTCCAGCAAGGATGCCTGCAGATTGAGCCGCTGATCCCTTTACTACCTGATTAATTGTTGGGAGTAGTTGATTGGTACCCACGCCAGCAAATAAAACAAAGAGAAGAATGTAGCCAATAACAAAATGTAGGAAAGAACCAGCGCCAAGCACAATTAACTTATGTGAAGACTTAGCAGTATAGAAAGCACGTGACTCTTCACCTTCAGGCATTGCATCACCCGGAGTCATTCCTTCAATCTTGCAATAACCACCTGCAGGAATCGCTTTAAGTCCAAACTCAGTTTCACCGCGTTTTGTTGACCAAATCCGTGTACCAAAGCCTAAGAAGAACTCACTGACCTTCATTCCATAGCGCTTGGCTGTGAGGTAATGGCCAAACTCATGAATCATGACAGAGAGAAGCAAAGCAACAACAAAACCGAGAATTCCGATGATCTGCATTATGGGGCCAATCGTAGTAGATGTGCTTGTGCACGTGTGCGCGCATCATCTTCTAGAGCACTGACATCGGCTAAATCTCTGAGAGTTTTCGGTGAATCTTTCTCAAGATCTTTCACAACAGAGGCAATGACTTCCACAATTGATCTAAATTCCAGCTTCTTTGCAATAAATGCAGCAACTGCCACCTCATTAGCAGCGTTGAATATCGCAGGTAGTCCCCCACCTTTTTCACCACAGTGGCGAGCTAATTCAATACTTGGAAATTGTCTGGGATCGATTGGCGCAAAGCTCCATGCATGCGGGATAGACCAATCAATCGGGGCGGTTGCATTACTCAATCGATCTGGCCAGTTCATTGCATATGCAATAGCGCCTTTCATATTAGGCGGACTGGCCTGGGCAATAGTTGAACCATCATTGAATTCCACAAGTGAGTGAACAATTGATTGTGGATGAATCACAGCTTCAATGCTTGAGTAAGGCAAACCAAATAAGTAATGCGCCTCAATAATTTCTAGGCCCTTGTTAACAAGGGTTGCTGAGTTAATCGTAACAACGGCCCCCATTGACCAGGTTGGATGCTTAAGTGCATCTTCCACAGTAATCCCGTCAAGATTGGCGCGATCTCTAAATGCTCCCCCACTAGCGGTGAGAACAATCTTCTTTATTTCAGATTTCTTACCAGCTAAAGCGGATTGAAAAATCGCACTATGTTCAGAATCAACAGGGATTATCTGATGCTCTCTTGCCCTGGACATAACCAAATCACCGGCTGCAACTAGTGATTCTTTATTGGCAAGTGCCAACGTATTACCAGCATCTAAAGCGGCAAGAGTTGGGCCAAGACCAATAGAGCCTGTTATTCCATTGATTACAACATCGCAGTTAATTGCAGCCATCTCAGTTGATGCATTAGCTCCATCAACCACACTCACGCCAGGCAAAGCATTGCGCACCACATCAGCATTGTTTACAACACCAACATGTGAGACCTTGAATTGCTTAGCCTGGGCGATTACTAATTCTGGGTTACTACCGGCAGATGAAATCGCCACAACTCTAAATTGCTGCGGATTACTTGCGATGACTTCAAGGGCCTGAACTCCAATTGAGCCTGTTGAGCCCAAAATAACTACATCACGCATTTATCGATCCAGAAGATTTTGTGTTGGTGAGTACTTAGTTCCTGAGCGTCGCTTTGCAATGGCACTGAGCGCTTCTAAAACAACACGATTAGCAAGGATTGCAGTTATATCTGCGTTATCAAAGGCGGGTGCAACTTCAACAACATCAATGCCCACAACTGGTAGTTCAAGACAGATTCTGCGAACAGACTCTAAAAGCTCACGGCTCGTCATTCCTCCTGGTTCAGGAGTTCCCGTTCCTGGCGCCATTCCTGGATCAACGACATCGATATCAACTGATAGAAAAACACCATCGCACTCATTGGTCAGAATTGAAAAAGATTCATCTAGGACGGTATTGAGGCCACGGTGGTGAATCTCTGTCATTTCATATGAGCGCATACCTTGATCGCGCATCCAATCCAGGGTCTTTGCATCTGGCCAATATCCGCGCAAACCTAACTGCAAGAAACGATCTCCGCGCACAGTTCCCGTATCAATTAAACGACGCATAGGAGTTCCATGACCTACTAACGCACCCCATTGATCTTCACCTGTGTCGGCATGTGCATCAAAGTGAATCATTGAAATCTTGCCCATACCGCGGTGGCGTGCAATACCTGCAACATCAGCAGAAGCAATTGAATGATCTCCACCAAGAATTACTGGAATCGCACCAGCTCGTGAAATCTTCTCTGTTGCTTGTGCTAATACTTCTAGTGATGCAACTAAATCACTACCAGGCATCAACAAATCTCCGGCATCAACAACTTTCATTTCCTTTAGGGCATCAATGCGCAAAGCTAAATGTGGACGCTCAGCATCATGTGACAAATAGTCGCCTCCGCGAATTGCCTGCGGACCAAACTTTGCACCTGAGCGATGTGATGTTCCGCTATCAATAGGAGCACCAACAATGACTACATCAGCATCGGCATAGGAGGAAGGAATATCTAAATCACAGCGCTCGATTCCAAGAAATGTGAAATCGGGGCCATACATATTGCCGTGATTAACCATGGCTTAAGAATAGAGGTAAAGCTTAAGAATCAAAGCCCAAGCCCAAGGCATCAAGCAATCTCAGCCATAAATTACGCTTGCCCTGATTTTGATCAGCCCTATTAATTGACCACTGCGTAAAACGGATAAAAATAAACTTCAAGGGCTCTGGCGGGAATGGCAGCGGCTTCTTGCGAACCATCTTTAAACGCGTGCGTTCGTTATCGACCTTATCGAGAAGATCTAACATCACTTGTGCACCAAATCGAGTCGAGCCAACACCAAGTCCGGTAAAGCCCAACACATATGCCACACGACCACCATAGGCTTTACCCCAAAATGGTGAGAACCGTGAACACGTATCAATTGCTCCGCCCCAACCATGTGTGAACTTAATCCCCTTTAACTGTGGGAATGTTTCCAAAAATGCCTCTGCCAAGTGCGCGTATGTTTCAGCATCAGTTTCATACTCTTGGCGCACCTTGCCGCGGAAGTTATAAATTGCATCATATCCGCCCCATAAAATCTCATTGTCTTTGGTTAAACGGTAATAATGGAATTGGTTTCCGGCCTCTGATAGACCTTCACGGCCATCCCAACCAATAGATTTCATCTGCTCTTTGGTTAAAGGCTCTGTGACTAATTGAAAGTCGTATACCGGCACAACATATTTATGAGCACGCTTGACGAGAGATTTAAAAACATTTGTTGCAAGTGCAACTTTTTGGGCATAGACAGAACCATATGGGGTGTGAACAATCATTCCATCGCTTGTGCGCTCTAACCATTCAACGTGGGTGTTTTCGAAAATCTTCACACCCAGCTTTAAACATGCTCGCTCTAATCCCCACACCAAACGTGCTGGATCAACGAGTGCGGTTCCATCTGGATCCCATAGCGCCGCTTTTGATAACGGTGAGTTAACGCGTGCCTGTATTTCCTCTTGACCCAAAACTTCTACATTATCTCCAAAAGAGTTTCGTAGATTTGCTTCGTCAACTAAGCCTTCAATCTGCCACTCTTCATTGGCGATGCGCAGCTCGCCGGTCCATTCAAATTGGCAGTCAATGCCATAGCGCTTGATGGTTTCTTCAATTAAATCTAGATTCTCACGGCCCAAACGCTCAATTACAGCCATCTCATCTTTAAATCTGCTGTATCCATTCATAAAACCGTGGGTCAATGAATAACTACAAAATCCGCCGTTTCGTCCAGATGCACCCGCGCCAGTTTCACGTTGTTCAACAATGATTACTTCGCGTTCTGGATTTTGTTCTTTTGCAATCAGAGCAGTCCATAAACCGGTATAGCCAGCACCCACCACACATAAATCTGTGGTGATATCACCAATCAATGTTGGATTTGGTTGTGGCTCAAGGGGATCTTCATCCAGCCAATACAAAGCCGGCTGCATATGTGAAAGATGCTTGAGAACGTAAGGGTCGATGGTTGCCATCGCGCTATCCGGCCTTGACCGGAATCACCCCTTCAATCACTACTCGTAGTTGGCCCGGGTCCTCCGGAACCTAACCCCACAGCGCAGATTTTCTTAAACAACCTGTAGTTCGTTGTGGACTAAGAGAAGGTTAGCGGGTTTTCTTGCGTTTTACTAGTTGCGCCGCAATAACTATGGCTAATGCCAAGAAAAACATTGCAGAACCAATCACGTTAGCTTGTGCTGGGATTCCGCGTGCGGCAGAAACATATACAAATTTAGGGAATGTAATAAGGGTTCCTGAGTTGAAATTAGTAATAATGAAATCATCAAAAGACAGGCTAAAGGCCAATAAAGCAGCTCCTGCAATTCCTGGTGCTACTAATGGCAAAGTGACTCTACGGAAAGTTTCAAGCTCATTGGCATAGAGATCCATTGCAGCTTGTTCAAGACGTGGATCAAGAGATGCAATGCGGGCCTTAACTGTGACCACCACAAAAGAAACACAAAATACTACGTGCGCAATTACTGTTGGCCAGAAGCCTGGATTAATTTTAAATACTAAGAACAATGAAAGTAGTGAAGCACCGAGAACAATCTCAGGTGTTGCCATCGGCAAAAAGATGAGCAGATTTGAGCTTGAACGGCCCTTGAACTTATATCTTCCAATTGCAAATGCAATCATTGTGCCAAGAATTGTTGAAAATATCGTGGCGAGTAGGCCAATCTTTATTGAGTTACCAAGAGCGTTACATACCTCCGGTGCGCCGCAAGGATTTTTCCAGTTATCTAAGGTGAAACCTTTCCAGATTAAATTACTCTTGCCTGAGTCATTAAATGAGAAGGCAAATGTATAAGCAACTGGAATAAAAAGATAAGTGAAACCAAAAACCATGTATATACGAAGTAAGTTGCGCCCAAACCAACGTGAGAATTGAGCCTTCAGTGGAATGGTTGGGATGGAGGCATCCTTAATCCTCTGGCTCATACCAACTCCTCCGTTCCTGCCTTGCGAATATATAAAGTAACAAGAATCAAGATCGCAACCATCAGAGTGAAGGAGAGGGCAGCAGCGGTTGGATAATCAACAATCTTGAAATAGCGTGACTCAATCACGTTACCAATCATCTTTGTATTAGGACTTCCCAAAATTGCAGCGTTGACATAGTCACCCGCAGCTGGAATAAATGTGAGAAGTGTTCCAGCGACAACTCCTGGCATAGAAAGTGGAACAGTCACCCTACGAAAAGCTGTTATTCCATTGGCATAGAGATCCCCCGCTGCCTCAATTGTGCGAGGGTCAATGCGCTCTAATGATGCATATAGCGGCAATGTCATAAAAGGTAGGAAGTTATAGGTCATACCAGCAACCACGGCAATTGAGGTCGAAGTCAGTGTTGTCTGCTCCCCAATGATGTTTAAGCTGCGAAGGCCTGGAACAACGAAACCTTCTTCACCAAGAATCTGCTTCCAAGCAACAGTACGTAGCAGGAAGGAAGTAAAGAACGGAGCAACGACTAACACAAGAAGAATATTTTTGAATTTTCCTGACTTAAAGGCGATTGCATAAGCCAGTGGGTAGGCAATTGCTAAAGCAAAAATCGTAGCCAAACTTGCATACATAAATGATCGACCAAACTGCTCCTTGTTTTCTACAAATGCTTGAATGTAATTACCAAAGGCAAGAGTTTGTTCGTATTCACCAGTATCACCACCAGCTACCGGTGTTTGGGTCGAAGTTTGCGCAAGGTTAATAATTGGCAGAATGAAGAAAGTAAAGAGAAAAGCAAAACCTGGAAGGAGAAGCAGGTAAGGAGTACGTACCTTCGGAAAGGACACGTTATTCCTCCTCTAATTCCTCAGGATTAACTTCTGTGCCGGCTTCAATATCTTCATCGCCTCGAAGGCCAAATGTGAAGGTTGGTTCCCAAGAGATATTTACTTCATCGCCCTTATCAAATGGTGCAACACCATCATCATTTTGCTCAAAGACCATAACTTCCTGGCCCCAAGGCATAGCAACGACATATTGTGTGCTCACGCCAATATATGAAACATCTTCGATGTGTCCGCCAGTTAACGTATTACCTATCACGGCAGTTCCAAGACGCGAGATTCTAAATTTCTCTGGACGTATTCCTGCATAGAGTGAGTTATCTACTGCATGGCTGCGCTTTTTAGGCATAGAAATCTTTTGACCATAAAGATCTACAACTAAATTGTCGCCATCATTGCCATCGATTTTGCCCTTGATTAAATTGGATTGGCCTAGGAAGTTAGCAACAAAGGCGGTTTCAGGATTGTCATAGAGATCTGCTGGAGAGCCCATCTGTTCAATCTTGCCCTCGTTCATAACCGCGATCGTGTCAGCCATAGTCATAGCTTCTTCTTGATCATGTGTTACGTGTACGAAAGTTAAGCCCACTTCACGTTGAATCCACTTGAGTTCGATCTGCATCTGTCGACGTAGTTTGAGATCAAGGGCACCCAACGGTTCATCAAGGAGCAAGAGCGCGGGACGGTTAACAATTGCACGCGCAAGTGCAATGCGCTGCTGTTGACCACCAGATAACTGCGTTGGCTTGCGCTCTGCTAAATGTGGAAGCTCAACAAGGTTTAAAACCTTATCGACCTGCTCCTTAACATCTTTGATTCCGCGACGGCGAAGACCGAAGGCGATGTTTTCAAAGATAGTTAAATGCGGAAACAGGGCATAGTTTTGGAAAACAGTATTGATAGGACGTTGATACGGACGCGTGGTTGTAATGTCCGTATCACCCAAGTGAATACTTCCAACTGTTGGCTCTTCTAACCCTGCAACCATACGAAGCGTTGTAGTTTTGCCACAACCTGAAGGGCCAAGTAATGCAAAGAAAGATCCTTTTGGAATCGTTAGAGTTAAATCATCTACCGCAGTGAAGTCACCGTATGACTTCGTAATGCGAGTTAGACGAAGATCTCCCCTTGCAGTAATTGGGTCTTTCGACACTAGTTTCCTTGAGCTTTTTGGAACTCTTCAGCCCACTTTGTCTCTTCATCTGGTGTGAGAGAGCGGAAAACATTGAGACGAGATGATGTCTTTTCAGTTGGGAAGATGTACTCACTTGTCGCAAGCTCTGGAGCAATCTTTTCCATCTCAGCTTGTGCACCCTTTACTGGACACACATAGTTCACATAAGCAGCAACTTCTGCCGCAACTGCAGGCTCGTAGTAGTAATTAATCATCTTCTCACCATTTGCTTTACCAGCAGCAGATGCGGTTGAAGGAATAATCAAGTTATCACCTGAGATAGTTCCGCCTGATTCTGGAATTGCGAAGTCAAACTTTCCTTCATTTTCAGAGGCAAGAATAAACATATCTCCAGACCATCCGATAACAGCGGTTGCATCTCCTGAAGTAAGGTCTTCAGCGTATTCATTACCCTTAACGCCGCGAATCCATCCATCAGAGATCTTCTTAGCCATGAAATCAACAGCATTCATGTACTCATCTTCAGTTACCTTTGTGATGTCAACACCTTGGCCGAGCAAAATCACACCGATTGTGTCGCGCATTTCAGAAAGAACAACGATCTTTCCCTTGTTCTGTGGCGCAAATAGATCATCAAGTGTGCGAATTCCCTTTGGATTCTTTTCAACGTTCCAACCGAACCCACCCATGATGCCCTGCCATGTAAGAGTTGATTCACGATTAGGGTCATATGAAGGTGAAGCAAGTGAATCAAGAATGTTTACCTTATTTGGAATATTTGCAGTGTCATACTTTTGTGTATATCCCAAGCGAATCCAACGAGCTGCCATCCAGTCAGTTGGTGTAACAACGTCATAACCAATATCTTCGCCAAGCTTTAATTGCGCCTGAACTTTTCCATAGAACTCATCATTGTCGTTGTAATCTTCAAAGTACTTTGCTTCAATTCCAGTTTGTTCTGAGAACTTAACTAGAGTTGGATATGTCTTTGATTCTTCATCAAAATCTAAATACAAAGGCCAGTTACCCCAGCGCACAGTGTTTTCTGCAGATGCACCATCTCCACCACCGCATGCAGCTAAGAGTCCTGCTGCGCCAACACCACCTGCTCCTGCTAAAACGGCACGACGTGAAATCTGAGTTCCAAGTATCGAACGTGCTTCAGGTGAAAGTGATCGCTCTTTTGCCATTGCTGTACTCCTTTGTTGTCTAGGGTTCTTGGGCGAAATACTACGCCCCAAGGTTGGTCATGACGTGCTTGATTCGTGTGTAATCTTCAAATCCATAGGCCGAGAGGTCCTTGCCATATCCCGAGCGCTTGAATCCGCCGTGCGGCATCTCGGCAACCACAGGGATATGGGTGTTGATCCAGACGCACCCGAAGTCAAAGGCCTTTGCCATTCTCATTGCGCGGCCATGGTCCTTGGTCCAAACGCTTGAGGCCAAGCCGTACTCGACCCCGTTGGCCTTAGAGATTGCATCGGCCTCATCGCTAAATTTCTGGACAGTAATGACTGGCCCAAAGATCTCGCTCTGGATCATCTCGTCATCTTGCTTCAAATCTGCAACAACAGTTGCCGGGAAGAAGAATCCTGGCTTATCTAGGGCCTTTCCACCGGTCATTACCTTGGCGTGAGAAGGCAGACGATCAAAGAAGGCGCTGACACGAGCTAGCTGATTAGCGTTATTGACTGGCCCTAAGAAAACATCTTCTGCAGGAGAACCAATAGCAATCCCCTTAGCCTGCTCGGTCAAAAGAGCGACAAATTCATCATAAACACTAGCTTCAACGATGACTCGTGTTGCAGCTGTGCAGTCCTGGCCAGCGTTGAAATAACCAGCAATGGCAATTGCTTCAGCTGCGGCTGCAAGATCTGCATCAGCAAAAACAACGACAGGAGCTTTACCACCTAGTTCAAGGTGAACACGCTTGAGTTGTGTGGCTGCAGATTGAGCCACTTGAATTCCCGCACCCACTGAACCTGTAATTGAAACCATGTCTGGGCGTTTGTGTTCAACAACCATGCGTCCAGTTTCACGTTCACCGCAAACAACATTGAAAACACCAGCTGGTAAGAACTCTGACATGACTTTCGCCATCCACACAGTTGACGCTGGTGTTGTATCACTTGGCTTTAAAACAACAGTATTGCCCGCAGCAATTGCTGGCGCCCATTTCCACACAGCCATCATCATTGGATAGTTCCATGGCGTTACTTGTCCAATAACTCCCACAGGTTCACGGCGAATCATTGAAGTCATACCTGGCATGTATTCACCAGCTGATTTTCCTTCGAGGTTTCTAGCAGCACCTGCAAAGAAGCGAATCTGATCAACCATCGGTGGAACTTCTTCAGAGGTTGTTAGAGAGATTGGTTTTCCAGTATTTGTTGTTTCAATTGCAATAATTTCTTCTGCGCGCGATTCAATCGCATCTGCGATTTTTAACAAAGCTTTTTGACGCTGTGATGGAGTTGAATCTCGCCACCCTGGGAATGCATCACTTGCAGCTTTGAAAGCTGCGTCAACATCTGCGGCATTAGATTTAGGTGCACGTGCATACTCTTTGCCAGTTGAAGGATTGACGAGTGGTGAGCTTTCTCCGGATGTTGAATCGACGGAGTTGCCATTAATGAAGTTAGTTAACTTTTCCATGGAATTGAGCCTACCAATTCCACCCTTGGCTAACCAGTAGGGCTTTTACCTTTTTCGGCAGCCGCTAACTGACCACAGGCCCCATCAATTTCTCGGCCTCTGGTATCTCGCACTGTGACTGGAACACCGTAACTTTCCAAGATGCGGACAAACTCAGCTTCATCTTCGCGACGTGAAGCAGTCCATTTGGAACCTGGGGTGGGATTGAGAGGGATTAAATTAACGTGAGCATTACGGTTTTTCAGTAACCGGCCAAGCAAATCTGATCTCCAGGATTGATCATTGATATCTCGAATTAAGGCGTATTCAATTGAATAACGACGCCCTGTCTTCTTCTCATAGGCATCTGCTGCGGCCAGAACTTCCTTAATTTTCCATCTGGAGTTGATTGGAACCAACGTGTCACGAAGCTCATCATCTGGTGTGTGAAGTGAAACGGCCAAAGTAACTGAGAGGCCCTCTTCGGTAAGTTTTTCAATTCCATTAACAAGGCCAACAGTTGAAACCACGACAGAGCGTGCACTAATACCCAGTCCATCTGGGTTTGGGTCAGTGATATTTCGCAATGTGCGTATGACCGCGTTGTAGTTAGCTAAAGGTTCACCCATGCCCATAAAGACGATATTTGAAAGACGGGCTTCTCCCCCAGGTAACTCACCATTGGCACATGCTCGTGCTGCTGCAACAATCTGTTCTGTAATTTCACCAGCGCTTAAATTTCGAGTAAGCCCAGCTTGGCCAGTTGCACAGAACGGACAGTTCATTCCGCAACCTGCTTGGGATGAAATACACACTGTTACGCGATCGGTATATCGCATTAAAACTGACTCTACTAAAACTCCATCATGGAGTTTCCAGAGATCTTTTCGGGTCATTCCCCCATCGCACTCAACTGAGCGCACAAGTTCAATGAGCTTAGGAGTGAATTGTTCTGAGATTGTCTTGCGCATCTCTGCCGGAATATCTGTCCAGTTTTCTGGATCATTAGATAGGTGCGTGAAGTAATGGGTCGCTACTTGGTTGGCACGAAAAGCTGGCAGCCCTAAAGATTTTGCAAGTTCACGTCGCTCTTCGGGTGAATAGTCGGCTAAATGCTTAGGGGTTTTCTTGCGCTGAACTGGCTCGTCGAAAACTAATTTGATTTCCGGAATGCTCATAACCAGCGCTTCACTAGCTCTAGTGCAAGCCATAGTGCAGGAGCTGAAATCAATACTGAATCAAGTCGATCTAAGATTCCGCCATGGCCTGGAAGCAGAGTTCCCATATCTTTAAGGTGAAGGTCACGCTTCATCGCACTTTCAATTAAATCACCGCAGGTGGCAGTGAAAACAATCATTAATCCAACAATCGCGCCAATCCACCAGTGCATTTCCATGATGTATTTAAAGGCAAGTGAGCCACCAATTACTGTGAAAACTAGTGAGCCGATCAAGCCTTCCCAGCTCTTCTTTGGGCTTATGACTGGAACCAGTGGATGCTTTCCAAATAGAACTCCCACGATGTAACCAAATGTGTCGTTGCAGCCAACTAAGACAACAAAAGTCATCACACGCTCTAAGCCTGTACTTGGCTTAGCAAGAAGAATAAGGAAGCCAGCTAGAAATGGTAGATAGAGAAGTGAAAACGTAGTTGCTGTTGCACTTTGCACAAAGCCCTCTGGGCCCTTAGTTAAAAGTTGAATAAGCAAAAGCGGAATAGCGATAGCCGTAGCGATAGCTAAACCTGCTGCCCCACCGTTCCAGGTTGCGTATGTAAGAGCCAAGGCTCCAATAGCAAGTGATACTACGGAGATGTAGATTCCACGAACACTAAAGGCTCGAACAATTTCGCGAATGCCAAGAAGAACCGCGATTGCTACAACAACAGCAAAAACCTCACGGCGATAAACAAGAGCAAACCATACCAAAGCAATAAGGGATAGCGAGACAATTATTGAAGGCCCCAGCTTTCGTCCAGCCTTCTTATTTATAGCCTCGTTTATCGATTGAAAATCAGACATCGGTGACAAACTCCTTAAACTTCTAGGAGTTCGACCTCCTTGTGCTTCAAGAGTTCATCGATTTTCGCAACGTGATCAGAAGTGATTTTCTCTAGCTCTTTTTCACCGCGTGCTAAATCATCCTTTCCAATCTCGCCATCTTTTTCCATCTTCTCCATCGCCTCTTTTGCCGCGCGACGGATGTTTCGCATCGAAACCTTTGAGTCTTCAGCTTTGCCTTTTGCAACCTTGATGTATTCCTTGCGGCGCTCCTCGGTTAATTGTGGAAAGTTAATGCGAATAACAACACCGTCATTGCCTGGGTTAACACCTAAATCTGATTCACGGATAGCTTTTTCAATACTTGCCATTGAACCCTTATCAAATGGCGCAATTGTCGCCATGCGCGCTTCAGGGACTTGAATGGAGGCTAGTTGTGAGAGCGCTGTGTAAGTGCCGTAGTAATCAACCATGATTTTATTAAACATTGATGGGTGTGCACGGCCAGTTCGAATAGAAGCAAAATCATCCTTTGCAACCTCAACGGCTTTGCTCATCTTCGTCTCAGCGTCCTTGAGGGCGCTTGCTACATCTGCCATTACATCTCCCTTGATAATGCTTCATTATTGATTCTATCGGCAATTTCTGCCCTAGCCCCAAAAAATTTGAACTAAGAAACTAACGTTCCTATCGTTTCACCACGTACGGCGCGCGCGATATTGCCATTCTTCATTAAGTCAAAGATAACGATAGGTAGCTTATTTTCACGACACAGAGCAAAAGCTGCAGCATCAGCCACAGCCAGAGATTTGCTTAAAACTTCGTTATAAGAAATTGAATCGTACTTAGTTGCGCTCTTATCCTTCTTCGGATCTGCGCTGTAAACACCATCAACACCACTCTTAGCAAGAAGTAGAGCTTCTGCTCCAATTTCAAGTGCCCGTTGGGCTGAAACAGTATCTGTTGTGAAGAATGGCATTCCTGCACCTGCGCCGAAAATTACAACGCGACCCTTTTCAAGATGGCGAATTGCGCGAAGTGGAATGTATGGCTCTGCAACTTGGCCCATAGTGATTGCAGTCTGCACACGGGTTTGCACGCCTTCTTTTTCTAGAAAATCTTGCAGGGCTAAACAGTTCATCACTGTTCCGAGCATTCCCATGTAGTCAGCGCGTGAGCGATCCATACCGCGTTGTGAAAGTTCTGCCCCACGGAAATAGTTACCGCCTCCAACAACAATGGCTACTTGAACGCCACTGCGCGCTACATCTGCGATTTGTTTAGCAATATCTTGCACAACATCAGGATCAACACCGATGCCTTTTTCTCCACCAAAAACTTCTCCAGAAAGTTTAAGGAGCACCCGCCGATACGTTCCTCTTGTACCGGGCATGAGTGCTCCTTTAACTTCTAGTTGGAATATCTAAATTCTAAGCGATGTCGCCTTTGAACTTATTGACCCACGCGGAAGCGATTGAACGCCTTAACGGCTGTTCCCGCCTCATCGAGGATCTGCTTCACAGTCTTCTTCGCATCCTTTGCAAAAGATTGCTCAATCAAAGAAACTTCCTTGACGAAGCCTGTTACGCGACCTTCAATAATCTTGACGAGGGAAGCTTCTGGCTTACCTTCTTCGCGTGCAGTTTCTTCTGCGATACGACGTTCGTTTTCAATTAGATCAGCAGGAACATCTTCACGATTTACAAACTGTGGTGCAAACGCTGCGATGTGCTGTGCAATGTCTTTACCAACTTCAGCTGCATCCTTAGTTAATTGAACTAGAACGCCAACCTGTGGTGGCAAATCTGGGCTAGTGCGGTGCAAGTAGATTCCAACTGGAGAATCCTTGAGCACTGCAATTCGGCGAACTTCAATCTTTTCACCAAGAGTTGCATTTGCCTCATCAACAGTTGCCTGAACGGTCTTACCGCTAGACATTGATGTTGTAAGGAATGCCTCTAGTGAATCTGATTGAGCATTTTGTAGGTGAGCAAGAAGCTCATCTGCAAGTGCAACGAAACGCTCGCCCTTTGCCACGAAATCTGTTTCGCAGTTAAGTTCAAGCATCACACCAAGATTTCCTTCAACCTTTGCAACTACTGCTCCGTTTGAAGTTAAACGACCTTCACGCTTTGTGACTCCCTTGAGTCCCTTAACGCGAATGATGTCGATCGCCTTGTTGTAATCGCCTTCTGCTTCATCCAAAGCCTTCTTGCAATCGAGCATTCCAGCAGCTGTTGCTTCACGAAGATTCTTAACGTCTTGCGCTGTATATGCAGCCATTTAATTAAGCTCCTTCTGTGACAGTTGCGGCTTCTGGTGATACTTCAGTTGTTCCAGCAATTTCTTTTTCCCAATCAGCTAAAGGCTCACCAGCTGCAACTGCAGGGGCTTCATCCTTAACTTCGCTCTTAGCCTGTGCTGAACGGGCAGCAAGACCAGCAGCGATTGCATCAGTGATAACGCGAGTTAGTAGTCCGATTGAGCGGATTGCATCGTCGTTGCCAGGAATCTTGTAGTCAACTTCATCTGGATCACAGTTAGTGTCCAAGATTGCGATAACTGGAATACCAAGCTTCTTGGCTTCCTGCACAGCAAGGTGCTCCTTCTTAGTATCAACAACCCAAATCGCTGAAGGCAACTTAGTCATGTTACGAATACCGTTGAGGTTCTTAAATAGTTTTTCGCGTTCGCGGCGAAGAACAAGAAGTTCCTTCTTAGTTAGAAGTAGATCGTTCTTCTCTTCTAGAGCTTCTAGCTCCTTCAGACGCTGAATACGCTTGTAGACAGTTGGGAAGTTTGTAAGCATTCCACCTAACCAGCGCTCAGTCACTGTTGGCATGCCAACGCGTGCTGCTTGCTCGAGGATTGGTTCCTGTGCTTGCTTCTTTGTTCCAACGAACAAAACGTGACCGCCCTTTGCAACTGTGTCCTTAACGAACTCATATGCATTGTCGATTAGCGCTAGTGATTGCTGGATATCGATGATGTAGATGCCATTGCGCTCTGTGAAAATAAAACGCTTCATCTTTGGGTTCCATCGACGAGTCTGGTGTCCGAAGTGGACTCCGCTGTCGAGAAGTTCTCGCATTGTTACTACTGCCATGACGGCATACTCCTTCTTAGGTTTATTACGTGCGCAGCACAATAAAAAACCCGCTCGGTTTTGGCCAAACAATTTGTTAGGCCCGTCGCACTGAAAGTCATCTACCGATTTAACGGACCGAGATGATTCACCGACCAGATGGTCAGGCAGTGCTGAGATGTCACCGGCTGAATTACTTCAACTGGTGCGAGGCAAATCTTACCTGAGCCGTGAGCGTGCAATTACCGCCGGACTATGCGTAAAAGCCCCCAGGCGGTGATGCGAACCACGGCCTCCAGGGCAATTGCAAAGCTCATCTTGCTGACCCCATGTTCGCGCTCGATAAAAGTAATAGGAACTTCAGCGATAGATCCGCCTCTGGAAAGTGCCCGTCGAGTCATTTCAATTTGAAAGCAATATCCCTCACTGGCAATAGTGTGAATATCCATCATCTTTAACAGTGAAGCAGAATAAATTCGAAAACCTGCAGTTGTGTCAGCTACCCCAAGGGATAGAAGAGTATTTGCATATCTATTTGCAGCTTTTGAAAGAAGTTCACGAAACTTACTCCAGTTTTTAATCTCTCCATCGGCCACCCAGCGCGAACCAATCAAGAGATCAGCTGAACCAATCCACTGCATCATGGCCACTAAATCACTTACTTGGTGTGATCCATCTGCATCCATTTCAATGATGTTTTCATAACCTCGATCTAGTGCAATCTGAAAACCAGCGCGATAGGCACTACCCAAACCAAGCTTTGCGCTTCGCTCAATTACTTCAACTCCATGGGCTTTGCAGATTTGAGCGGTGCCATCTGGTGAGCCATCGTCAATGACCAAGACATCAAGATCTAGTGTTGCTAACTCATCGAGGAGTGAACCAATACTTTCAACTTCGTTATATGTTGGAATAACTACGATTGATTTATTCATGCGCGTGGATGCGCCTGTTTAAAAGCTTTTTGCAAACGCTCAGTAGAAACATGTGTGTAAATCTGAGTTGTTGCAAGTGAAGCGTGTCCCAAAATCTCTTGCACTGTGCGCAAATCCGCACCGCCTTCTAATAGATGCGTTGCTGCAGAGTGGCGCAAGGCATGTGGTCCCATGCGCTCTATTCCTTCTATTGCAGAGAGTGCTTCATAGACAACTGTGCGCACAGCGCGCTGATCAATTCTCTTTCCACGGGCTCCAAGAAAAACAGCTTTTTCAGATTTCTCATTAAGAAGCAGCTGGCGTCCATCATCTAGCCATTTCTTTAATGCACGCATCGCTGGGTTGCCCAGTGGAATAACACGTTCTTTATTTCCCTTACCCAGCACTTGAATAGTCTGTCGGTTGTAATCAATATCGCCTAGATCTAATCCGCATAGTTCTGCCACACGGGCACCTGTTGCATACAACAGTTCCACCATTGCCACATCGCGCAACGTCATGGGGGTTTCTTCCTCTGCTGCCCTAGTTGCCATTGAATCCATGGCAGTTTTGGCATCCTCAATGCCTAAAACTTCAGGCAAAGTGCGATGGCCCTTCGGTGTTGCAAGTGAGGCACCCACATCACTTGCAATGTATTTGTTCTTTAGCGCCCACTTAGTAAACAAACGCACTGAGACTGCTCTACGTGAAATTGTTGTGCGAGAGGCACCTTTGACTTGTTGATTAGCTAGCCAAGAGCGCAGGTGAACTAATTGCAGCTGTGAAATATCGGTTAAGCCTGAGTTTTCTAGGTGTTCTAATAATGAGGTTAGATCCCCCATATATGCACGAACAGTGTGAACTGAGAGGTTGCGTTCAACTTCTAAATGGCGTTGAAAAGTAGTCAGTAACTTTTCAAAATTTTCGCTCACGCGCTAACTTTACTCGGGTTTGCGTCCCTGACGCATAAGGCCGAAGGTAACTGCGTCCTCAAGTGCCATGGCAGAGGCAGCAATAACGTTTTCATGAACTCCCACGGTGTTCCATTCACCTTTGCCATCACTTGTTTCAACTAATACGCGAGTAACTGCGCCTGTGCCCAGACGGCCTTCAAGGATGCGCACCTTGTAATCAGTGAGCTCTAGAACTTCTAACTCTGGATACAGCGCTTTTAACCCAGTACGCAAAGCATTATCAAATGCGTTCACAGGACCATTTCCTGTACCAGAACATGAAATCTGCTTACCCATGGCAGTAACTTTGACGTCAGCTTTTGTAAGAATGCTTTGATCTTCAGAGCGCTCAACAGTTGTTAACCAATGATCGATTGTGAAAAATGATGGTCGTTTTCCACTCATCTCTTCATGAACAAGTAGCTCAAAAGAGGCATCAGCTGCTTCAAAGGTAAAGCCACGAGATTCCATCTCTTTAACACGATCAACGATTCGACCGATTAGTTCTTTATCTCCACCCAAATCAACGCCAAGTTCTTGTGACTTTAATTCAATAGATGCACGGCCAGCCATATCAGAGACCAACATGCGCATATCGTTTCCAACAGATGCTGGATCTTCGTGTTGGTAGAGAGATGGATCTACCTTGATTGCACTGGCGTGCAGACCTGCTTTGTGGGCAAATGCTGAGACACCAACATATGGCTGGCGCGCAGTTGAAGAGACATTTGTAACTTCAGCCACTGCATGTGAAATTCTGAATGCTTCGCGCAGTGAATCCTTAGGCAATACCAATTGATGCTTCTTTAACTCTAGGTTTGCAATGATTGTTACAAGGTCGGCGTTTCCTGTGCGCTCACCGTATCCATTAAGAGTTCCTTGAACATGAGTTGCACCAGCGGCGACTGCTGCCATTGAGTTAGCAACTGCGCATCCAGTGTCGTTGTGACAGTGAATACCAAGACGTGCAGAGCTAGCAGTTAAAACATCATGAACAACTTGGGAAAGCTCATCCGGCAACATTCCACCATTTGTATCGCACAAGGCAATGACATCTGCCCCTGCCTCAGCTGCAACTCGAACAACCTCTAACGCATATGCACGGTTGCTGCGATATCCATCAAAGAAGTGCTCAGCATCAAGAAACACGCGTTGTCCTTCGGCAATTAAGTGGCTAACTGAGTCACGAATCATCTCTAAGTTTTCATCAAGAGATGTCTTGAGTGCTAGATCAACGTGGCGATCAAAGGCTTTCGCTACCAAAGTAACTGCTGGAGCACCTGAATCACGAAGTGCGCCAAGTAATACATCATCGGCAGCTTTTACATTTGGACGACGTGTGGCACCGAAGGCAACAAAGGTGGCATTTTTTAGAACTAACTCTTTTTTAGCACGTGCAAAAAACTCGGTGTCCTTAGGGTTTGCTCCCGGCCATCCGCCTTCAATAAATCCAACACCGAGATCATCTAAGTGGCGTGCAATTGCCAACTTGTCATGAACAGAGAGATTTAAACCCTCTTGCTGTGCGCCATCGCGCAAGGTGGTGTCATAGATATGAAATGCATCAGAGACTGGCATTAGCAGACCTTACGCACCCAACCGTGTGTATCAGGAGTTGTTCCATGTTGAACTGCAAGTAAGTGGTTGCGAATTTGCATTGTGATGACGCCAGGCTGTCCATCACCTGTTACCCATGTTCCCATGGTTGATTTTGCAGAACCAACAGGTGAGACAACTGCTGCAGTACCGCAAGCAAAGATTTCAGTGATTTCACCTGATGAAACGCCATCGCGCCAATCATCAATGCTCAGCATTACTTCTTCAGTTTTGTAACCAAGATCTTTTGCGACAGAAAGGATTGAATCGCGTGTGATTCCTGGAAGCAATGTTCCAGTTAACTTTGGAGTGATGACAGTGGCATCTGCGCCTTTTCCCTTAACAAAATAAAGGTTCATGCCGCCCATCTCTTCAACCCACTTGCGCTCTTTTGCATCGATCCATACAACCTGATCGCAACCTTCTTTAGCGGCAGCTTTTTGTGCAACTAGTGATGCTGCATAGTTTCCGCCGCACTTGGCTTCACCTGTTCCACCTTGCACCGCACGAACATATTCAGTTGAAATCCACACAGAAACAGCTTTTGATGGATCAAAGTAGGCACCAGCAGGCGTTGCAATAAGAATGTATGTGGCCTTATTAGTTGGACGAACGCCTAAACCAACTTCGGTAGCGATCATAAATGGGCGGATATAGAGAGATTCTCCAATTTTATTTGGAACCCAACCTGCATCTTGCTTAACTAAAGTTTCAACTGTCTCCAAAAACAACGCTTCTGGCATTTCAGGTAAAGCTAAACGCTTAGCCGAGTTAGCAAAACGCTTGGAATTTGCATCTGGGCGAAAGAGTGAGATCGAACCATCAGGTTGGCGATATGCCTTCATACCTTCAAAAATCTCTTGACCGTAGTGAAATACCGCCGTAGCTGGATCTAATGAGAGTGGTCCATAAGGCTTTAACTCTGGTTCTGCCCAGCCATCTTTTTCAGTCCACTCACACACAACCATGTGATCGGTGTAGTACTTACCGAATCCGCCTTCAGCAACAAGTGCATCACGTGTTGCTTCATCTTTTGCATTGGGGTTGAGTGTAATTTTCATGTTTTATAGCGCTGCGACTAGCGCATCTCCAACTTCACTAGTGCTTCTCTTCTTATCTGCGCGAGTGAGTAGATCGGTAGCAACTGCGCGCTCAACATCACGGGCAGCATCGGCATAACCTAAGTGATCAAGCATCATGGCAACTGACATAACCGTGGCAGTTGGATCTGCAATGTTTTTGCCAGCGATATCTGGTGCAGAGCCATGTACTGGCTCAAACATTGAGGGGAACTTTCCAGTTGGATTGATGTTGCCTGAAGCAGCCAAACCAATTCCGCCACAGATTGCAGCTGCAATATCAGTCAAGATATCGCCAAAGAGGTTATCTGTAACAACAACATCAAAGCGCTCTGGGTTGGTCACAAAGAACATTGATGCTGCATCAACATGTAAATAGTCAGTTGTAACAGATGGGTATTCCTTAGCAACTTCGTTAAATGTACGAGTCCAAAGACCACCAGCACGAGTTAATACGTTGTTTTTGTGCACCAAAGTCAGCTTCTTGCGATCACGCTTGGACGCGCGCTCAAATGCATCACGGATAACTCGCTCTGCACCCCGGCGAGTATTTAAACTTTCCTCGGTAGCAATCTCTGCATCAGTACCTTCTGCAAGCACTCCCCCTGCGCCAACATATGGACCTTCAGTTCCTTCGCGCACAACAACAAAATCAATTGGAGCTTTTGTTGCTAATGGTCCGGTAACACCAGGCATTAAACGTGCAGGGCGCAAATTAATATAGTGATCGAATGCAAAACGAAGCTTAAGCAATAGTCCGCGCTCAAGTACACCACTTGGAACTGTTGGATCTCCAACTGCGCCTAGCAAAATTACATCCTTGGTCGCAATTTCATCCAAAATAGCTTGTGGAAGAACTTCGCCGGTGCGGTGCCAATAGCCAGCACCTAAGTCATATGAAGTGCGCTTAAAGCTCACGTCATACTTCTTTGCAACAGCATCAAGAACTTTTAGGCCCTCGTTAACAACCTCAGGACCAATTCCATCACCGGCAATTACAGCTAAATCAATAACTTTAGCCACGCGCCGCGCTTCCCTCTTTATAGTCATCGCCCTTGGATTGCTTCATCCATGAAAACATCTTGCGAAGTTCACGGCCAACAGCCTCGATTGGGTGAGTCTCACCCTTTGTTCGAAGTGACTTAAATTCAGGAGCCCCTGCTTCTTGATCATCAATGAAGCGCTTTGCAAATGCACCACTTTGGATATCTGCAAGAACTGCCTTCATGTTGTCCTTAACGTGTGGATCGATAACACGTGGTCCAGAAACATAATCACCAAACTCTGCCGTGTCAGAAACTGACCAGCGCTGCTTTGCAATTCCACCTTCATACATCAAATCAACGATGAGCTTAAGTTCGTGCAAGCACTCAAAGTAAGCAACCTCTGGCTGATATCCGGCTTCAGTTAATACCTCAAACCCATACATAACTAGCTGTGAAGCACCTCCGCAAAGAACTGACTGCTCACCAAAGAGATCAGTTTCTGTCTCTTCTGTAAATGTCGTCAAAATTCCACCAGCGCGAAGTCCACCGATTGCTTTTGCATATGAAAGTGTTAGCGGCCATGCGCTCCCAGTTGAATCTTGTTCAACTGCAACGATTACTGGAACGCCGCGGCCTGCTGCATACTCACGACGTACTAAGTGACCGGGACCCTTTGGTGCAACCATACAAACATCTACTGATGCAGTTGGCTTGATGTAACCAAAGCGAATATTGAAACCATGTCCAAAGAACAAAGCATCGCCATCTTTTAGGTTAGGCAAAATTGATTCTGTGTAGATATGGCGCTGAACATGGTCAGGTGCCAAGATCATGATCACTGTTGCTTCCTTAACTGCATCAGCTACTGAAACAACACGCAAACCCTCAGCTTCTGCCTTTGCACGTGATGCTGAACCTTCTTTTAGTCCAACACGGACATCAACACCGCTATCGCGCAAGTTAAGTGCATGCGCATGTCCTTGTGAGCCGTAACCGATGATCGCGACCTTGCGACCCTGGATGATGGATAGATCGGCATCCTCTTCGTGATACATCGTTGCTGCCACGGTATTTCTCCTTTAGTTCTGGTAATCGGGTTGAGTGTCGTGTACTGCTGGTGTTGCCTTATTTGGAAGTATTTCCTTAATAGAAATGACATTGATCAACTTATCGAGCTGAGCAATTACTTGCTCGAGCGCATGGCCTTCCAGATTAACCACAATGTCCATCTGTGAGATGGATGGGTCAGCTGTTGGTCCAACTGATAAGCGTTCAATGTTGTATGCACGGCGAGAGAAGAGACCAGCAACGCGGGCCAATACGCCAGGTGAGTTCTCTACTAAAACTTCGAGTGTGTGTTGGGCCATTTTTATAGCTCCTGTGAATCCCAGTCAGGCGCAGTTTCGCGCGCGACCATAATGTCATCATTTGATGTTCCGGCTGCAACCATTGGCCACACCATTGCATCGCGATGAACGCGGAAATCAATAACAACAGGTTGATCATTAATTCCCATTGCTTTTTCAATAGTTGCATCAACATCTTCTTCGCGCTCACAACTCAAACCAACGCAGCCCATAGCTTCTGCAAGCATTGGGAAGTTCGGAATACGCTTAGATTCAAGGTTTGTATTTGAATAACGACCTTCATAGAACAGAGTCTGCCACTGGCGAACCATGCCCAAAGATTCGTTGTTAATGATTGCAACCTTGATTGGAATGTTATTGAGGGCGCACGTTACAAGCTCTTGATTAGTCATCTGGAAACAACCATCGCCATCGATTGCCCACACAGTCGTATCTGGTGCTCCAACTTTTGCGCCCATTGCAGCAGGGACTGCGTAACCCATTGTTCCAAGGCCACCTGAGTTAAGCCATGTGCGTGGGTTTTCATATGAAACAAATTGCGAGGCCCACATCTGATGCTGGCCAACGCCCGCAGCAAAGATTGCGTCCGGACCTGAAATTTTTCCAAGTCTTTCAATTACATATTGTGGAGACAAAGTTCCGTCGCTTGGTTTGTCATAACCCAATGGATAAGCAGCTTGAAGTGAATTCATCTGGTTTAACCATGGAGTTAAATCTGGTTGGTTCTTTGCAAGAGCTGATTTGAGTGCAGGAATCAGCGCAGAGATAGTGTTTTTGAGATCACCCAATACGGCAACATCAGCAAAGCGGTTCTTACCTATTTCAGCAGGATCGATATCTGCATGAATAACCTTGGCATTAACTGCAAATGTTGAAAGCTTGCCCGTAACACGGTCATCGAATCGAGCACCTAAAGTAATGAGCAGATCTGCTTTTTGTAGCGCTGTAACTGCAGCAACTGTTCCGTGCATACCAGGCATTCCAAGATGCAATGGATGACTATCTGGGAATGCACCACGGGCCATAAGAGTTGTTACAACTGGTGCACCGAGTAGTTGTGCGAGTTCTAATAGTTCGCGAGATGCGTTTGCTTTGATTACTCCGCCACCAACATAAAAGACTGGCTTACTAGATTGCGTGATCAACGCAGCGGCATCCAGGATGGATTGATTATCTGGCATTGACTTTGGTTTATATCCAGCCAAATTAACTGAAGTGGGATATTTAAAATCCGTCATTGCTTGTAGAGCATCTTTTGCGATATCAACAAGCACTGGGCCTGGACGGCCTGAACTTGCAATATGAAAAGCTTCAGCGATCGCGCGTGGGATATCAGCTGGATTAGTAATTAAATAATTGTGCTTTGCAAATGGCATTGTGATACCGCGAATATCTGCTTCTTGGAAAGCATCTGTTCCGATTGCAAGTGAAGGCACCTGGCCAGTGATTGCAACAACAGGAACTGAATCCATAGCAGCATCAGCCAGCGGCGTTACAAGATTTGTTGCACCAGGACCTGATGTAGCAATACACACACCAACACGACCAGTTACTTGGGCATAACCTGTTGCAGCATGACCTGCACCTTGTTCATGGCGAACAAGAATGTGGCGGATCGAGCTAGAAAAAATTGGATCGTAGGCTGGGAGAATTGCACCACCTGGGATTCCGAACATGACATCCACGCCTGCAGCTTCAAGGGATGCGACAAGTGAACTCGCCCCATTCATCTGACTCATAGTTCTTCTCCCTTCGTTGCCTGGCATTTATAGTGATGAAACGAAAAAACCCTCAGATAACTGAGGGCGGCGCATGATCATTGTTAGATCACGCGCTGCTAAATCACCACCACAAATGTTGTGCTCATAGGGATATTCTCCAATGGATTACGCATAAGAGTCAAGGCATGAGATGCACATCTCACAATTTGAGCCAGCTTTACTCGCAGACCGCGCCTTTGGATGCAGATCCCACCAGTTTTGAATACTTGGCCAATACCCCGCGGGAGTATTTATGACCTAATGGCTTCCAGCCAACTTTTCTGGCTTCAAGCTCTTTAGGGTCAACAAGTAAATCCAATGTGCGATTAGTGATGTCGATGCGCACTAAATCGCCATCTTTAATAAATGCAATCGGTCCCCCATCAACAGCTTCCGGTGCAACGTGACCAACACACAAACCAGTTGATCCACCAGAGAAACGACCATCAGTTAAAAGCAGAGTTGATTTACCAAGACCCGCGCCTTTAATCGCGCCAGTGATCATTAGCATCTCGCGCATACCTGGACCTCCCTTAGGTCCTTCATAGCGAATTACAACTACATCACCTGCCTGAATCGTTCCGTTTTCAAGTGCATCCATGGCAGCTTGTTCGCGTTCAAACACCCTGGCAGGTCCTTCAAATTTTTCAATTCCAATACCTGCTGTTTTACATACCGCACCATCGGTGGCAAGAGTGCCGCCCAAGATGGTAATTCCAATATCTGTAGATATTGGAGATGACACCGCACGCAAGATCTGTCCATCTGGATCTGGTGGAGCAATATCTTTCAAATTCTCTGCCATTGTTTTACCAGTAACAGTTAGAACATCACCGTGAAGCAAACCAGCATCGAGCAATCCCTTTAATACAACTGGAATGCCACCAACCTTATCGACATCACTCATTACAAACCTACCGAATGGCTTGAGATCTCCTAGCAAAGGAACTTTTGAACCGATGCGATGGAAGTCATTGAGTTCAAGATTTACTTCTGCTTCATAGGCAATTGCTAGCAAGTGCAGAACTGCGTTAGTAGAACCACCTAAAGCCATCAATATTGTGATTGCGTTTTCAAATGCAGGCTTAGTCAAAATATCGCGAGTAGTAATTCCCTGGCGAATGAGTTCAACCACTGCAGCACCTGATGCAATTGCATAAGTGTCGCGACGGCGATCAACTGCTGGAGGCGCAGCTGATCCAGGAAGTGAGAGACCAATTGCTTCACCAATACTTGCCATGGTGTTTGCTGTATACATACCGCCGCAAGCACCTTCACCTGGACAGATTGCACGTTCAATTTGATCCACCCGCTCTTGGGTAATTAATCCACGAGCGCAAGCTCCAACAGCCTCAAAGGCGTCAATGATTGTTACATCCTTGCCATCAACTTGGCCTGGCAGTGTTGAACCTGCATAAACAAAAACGCTTGCAACATCTATGCGAGCTGCTGCCATCATCATTCCTGGAAGAGATTTATCGCAACCAGCAAAAGTAACCATTCCATCTAAACGCTCTGCTTGCATAACAGCTTCAACCGAGTCTGCAATAACTTCACGTGAAACTAAAGAAAAGTGCATTCCTTCATGGCCCATTGAAATTCCATCAGAGACAGAGATAGTTCCAAATTGCATTGGAAATCCGCCTGCATCTAGGACGCCTTGCTTTGAAGCTTTAGCTAAACGATCTAAAGATAAATTACATGGAGTGATTTCATTCCATGATGAAGCAATACCGATCTGTGGTTTAACCCAGTCGTCATCGCCCATTCCAACTGCGCGTAACATTCCACGTGCAGGGGCGCGCTCTAATCCATCAGTTACGACTCCAGAGCGCGGCTTCATGTTGGGCATGTGCTTAGTCTAGCCTTCTGATTGTCCAAGGTGAGCTAACAAAAGTGAGCGAACTTTAGCTGCATCGGCTTGTCCCTTTGTATCTTTCATAACCATTCCAATCAAAGCACCGGCTGCTGGTAAGTGACCATCTCGAACCTTTTGCGCAGTCTCTGGTTGTCCAGCACATGCACGCTCGATTGCAGCCATCAAAGCTGAATCATCATTAACAACCTTAATTCCGCGAGCAGCAATAACTGCCGCAGGCTTTCCTTCACCAGCAATAACGCCTTCTACAACTTGTCGAGCTAACTTATCCGTTAGATCACCAGCATTAACAAGGGCAACAATCTCAGCTACATCTGATGCTGCAATAGGCAAATCTTTAATCGCTACATCTTTTTCATTCGCGATACGAGAAATCTCACCTAACCACCAACCACGTGCTTTAGTTGGGTCTGCGCCCAGTGCAACAGTTGCTTCAACAACATCGAGCACGTCGGCATTAATCATCGCTGACATTTCCTTATCTGGAACTGCCCACTGTTCTTGCAAACGCTTGCGGTGAATGGATGGTCGCTCTGGCAAAGCTGCACGTAGTTGCTCAATCCAAGCCGCATCAGGTGCTACTGGAACTAAATCTGGTTCTGGGAAATAACGGTAATCCTCTGCTTGTTCCTTTGAACGGCCAGAGCGAGTTAAACCTGTGTCTTCTTGGAAGTGACGAGTCTCTTGTACGACTCGTTCGCCATTATTTAAACGTTCGGCATGGCGAATCATTTCCCCGCGAATTGCGCGCTCAACAGAGCGAAGAGAGTTAACGTTCTTAGTCTCTGAGCGAGTTCCAAGAACATCAGAGCCAATTAAGCGCAATGACACGTTTGCATCGCAGCGCAGCGATCCCTGCTCCATCTTCACATCACTGACACCAAGAGAGCGCAAGATGTCGCGCAACTCTGCAACGTAGGCCTTTGCAACCTCAGGGGCATATTTACCTGTGCCAGGAACAATCTTGGTAACAATTTCAACCAATGGAATCCCTGCACGGTTGTAATCAAGAAGTGAATACTCTGCGCCGTGAATACGTCCAGTTGCACCACCCACGTGTAGAGACTTTCCTGTGTCTTCTTCCATGTGAACACGCTCTACTTCAATGCGGAAAACCTTTGGACCCTCATCAGTTTCGACCTCAACATCAACATATCCGTTGACGCAGATTGGCTCGTCATACTGTGAAATCTGGAAATTCTTTGGCATATCTGGATAAAAATAGTTTTTACGTGCAAAGCGGCTAAATGGCGCAATTGAGCAGTTCAGAGCCAGACCAATTTTGATTGTTGATTCAATTGCCTTCTCATTAACAGTCGGTAGCGCACCTGGCAGGGCTAAACAAACTGGACAGGTTTGTGTATTTGGCTCTGCACCGAAAATAGTAGAACAGCCACAAAACATCTTTGAGTTTGTATTGAGTTCAACGTGAACTTCAAGACCTAGTACTGGTTCGTACTTTGCTACAACTTCATCATATGTCAGGCTCATTTGCTACCTGCTAACGCTGGAATTGTTGAAAGCAATGGTGCGCCCCACTTAGAAAGCAAAGCTGCCTCAAGTGCTGCACCAACTGAATACATTCGATCATCTTTCATTACCGGTGACATAATCTGGAAACCAACTGGTAGACCATCTTCGTCTGCAACGCCTGAAGGCAATGACATTCCACCGATACCAGCCATGTTCACAGGAATCGTTGCAATGTCATTGAGATACATAGCTAGAGGATCATTAGCCTTCTCGCCGATTTTAAACGCTGTTGTTGGGCATGTTGGTGAAACCAAAACATCGGCCTTTTCAAATGCTTTGTTGAAATCTTGAGTGATAAGTGTGCGAACTTTCTGCGCACTGCCGTAGTAAGCATCGTAGTAACCAGATGAAAGAGCATAAGTTCCAAGGATGATGCGGCGCTTTACTTCACGGCCAAAGCCAACTTCACGAGTTAAATTCATAACTGACTCAGCAGATGCTCCATCGTTATCGCCCACGCGAAGGCCGTAACGCATTGCATCAAAGCGAGCTAAGTTTGAAGAACACTCAGATGGTGCAATTAAATAATACGCAGCAAGGGCATATTCAAAGTTAGGTGCAGATACTTCAACGATTTCAGCACCTGCAGCTGCAAGTAATTCAAGAGATTCTTCAAAACGAGTGCGCACGCCCTTTTGGTAGCCATCACCATTGAGCTCTTTAACAACACCAATCTTCATTCCCTTAACGTTGCCTACCTTGGCAGCAGTAACTACTGCAGGAACAGGAGCGTTAATTGAAGTTGAATCTTTAGGATCATGACCTGCAATTGCTTCATGCAATAGCGCAGCATCTAAAACTGTACGAGCACATGGGCCTGCTTGATCAAGGGATGAAGAGAAAGCAACAAGGCCATAACGCGAAACTCCGCCATATGTTGGCTTCACTCCCACAGTTCCAGTAACGGCTGCAGGTTGGCGAATCGATCCACCAGTATCAGTTCCAATGGCAAGTGGTGCTTCAAATGCGGCCAATGCTGCAGCTGATCCGCCACCAGAACCACCAGGAATACGTGTTAGGTCCCATGGATTGTGCGTTGGGCCATAAGCAGAGTTTTCTGTAGAAGAACCCATCGCGAATTCATCCATATTTGTCTTACCTAAAATAACAATGTCATTTTTCTTTAAGTTAACAACAACGGTTGAGTCATATGGTGGGCGCCAGCCTTCAAGAATCTTGGAGCCACATGTTGTTGGAATTCCCTTTTGCGTCATCACATCTTTGAGCGCAAGTGGTACCCCAGCTAAAGGTGAGAGATTCTCTCCACTTTTGCGCTTTGCATCAACAGCTGCAGCTTGAGCAAGTGCACCTTCAGTGTCAACATGCAAGAAGGCATGAACATCTTTATCAACTGCTGAAATTTGATCTAGGTGAGCTTGCGTTAGCGCAACTGAAGTAATTTCCCCACTAGCTAATTTACTAGCCATCTCTGATGCGGAGTTACGAATCATTCTTCACCCAAAATCTGAGGAACGCGAAAACGTTGTTCTTCTTGGGCAGGTGCACCAGAGAGTGCATCAGCTGGTGTAAGTGATGGAATAACTACATCGGGACGAAAAACGTTACGAAGTGGCAATGGGTGTGACGTAGCAGGAACATCAGCGCTAGCAACTTCTTGCACGCGAGCCACTGCATCCAAGATGACAGTGAACTCATTAGAGAGTGCGACTAACTCTTCATCGCTCATTTCAATGCGAGCAAGGCCAGCAAGCTTTGCTACATCATCACGGGAAAGGCTGGTCATGGGTGTGAGTCTAATTAACTTCGCACTTAACTGCGAATTTGCCCATCTCCTGTAACGATCCAGGTAGTGGTCGTCATAGCTTCAAGACCCATAGGCCCACGGGCATGGAGTTTTTGATTTGAAATTCCAATTTCAGCTCCAAATCCCATTTGCTCACCGTCGGTAAATCGTGTTGAAGTATTGACCATCACGGCTGCGCAATCACTCAACGCAATAAAGCGATCAGCATTGCCCTTATTTTCAGTGATGATGGCTTCAGTGTGTTTGGTGCCGTATTTAGCAATGTGCTCACTGGCAGCATCAACTGAATCAACAATCGCAACATTCATCTCAAGAGTTCCGTACTCCGTGCACCAATTCTCCTCCGTTGCCGCACTCATAGGAATTGAGCCAGCTAGAGCCAAAACTTGTGCATCCCCATGCAGAATAACTCCTGCATCATGTAGAGCTTTCAAGGCAACTGGGGCAAAATCTTTTGCAATTGCTTTATGAATCAATAGGGTCTCAGCAGCATTGCACACACTTGGACGCTGTGTCTTTGAGTTGATAATGATTGGAAGTGCCTTAGCAAGATCAGCAAATTCATCGATAAACACATGACAAACGCCGGCTCCCGTTTCAATCGTTGGCACAGTCGACTCATCTACAACCATACGAATCAGGGAAGCACTCCCCCGTGGAATTACCAGATCCACTTTGCCACGAGCATTTAACAAAGCTTTAACTGTCTCACGATCATCTGATGGCACTAGTTGGATGACATCTGGAGAAATTTTTGTATTCTTGAGTGCATCACGCATAACAGTTACGAGGATTTGATTACTCGATGCTGCACTTGAAGACCCGCGAAGGAGTGCGGCGTTACCTGACATCAATAAAATGACTGCAGCATCGACTGTCACATTTGGACGAGCCTCATACACCATTCCAATAACACCGAATGGCACAGTAACTTGCTTCAGGTCGATGCCATTGGGCAAAGTCGAATGACGCAATGTGATTCCAAGTGGATCAGGCAACTTACTTACTTGGCGTGCTCCAGTAGCGATTCCTTCTACTCTTTGCGGAGTAAGTAGCAATCGATCAAGTAGCGCGGAGTTAATCTGTGCTGCACGAGCACGCACCATATCTTCTTCATTAGCAGCAATAATTTCAGCGCTTCTAGAAAGAATCGCATCTGCAATTGCATTAAGAGCAGCGCTGCGCTCAGCACCTGTTGATGTACTTAGAGTCCGTGCGGCTGCGCGAGCAGTATCTGCCATCTCATTGATCATTTGTTGGCTCATTTAAATCAACACCAAATCATCTCGATGGACAAGTTCGCGCTCATACTCAGCACCCATTTCTGCAGCCAGTTCCTTTGTGGAACGGCCTAGCATCTTTGGCAGATCCTCTGAATCAA
>Ga0207940_1000045_pt1 | contig 41490 bp, 45 predicted proteins | sample LakMenEpi06Jul12_FD_150676 | JGI IMG/M metagenome (GOLD analysis project Ga0207940, IMG submission 150676) | Freshwater microbial communities from Lake Mendota, WI - 06JUL2012 deep hole epilimnion (SPAdes) | ecosystem: Environmental > Aquatic > Freshwater > Lake > Epilimnion/Euphotic zone ... | reverse complement strand
AACAATGTAGGCCATTGTGAAAAAGGTGACGACTCCGCCACGAACTTCACGAGCTACGGTTGAGCCACGCTGACTGATTTTAAAGAAACTATCAAGCATGGATTAGACCCTTCTGTTTTTTTAACATGGTGTTTTCGACATGTTGTCAGATTCGGTCCGACAAACCGAGGGGAGTGCCTTAAATCTATTGGTTACTTAGTGGTAAGCCGGCCTACGACACCAAGAGAAATAGCAACAGATTGCCCAATAAGTAAGGCAAAAAGGGCGGTTCCTACGCCCAATGTTCCGCCCAATAGGGCGCCAGCAATTAACGCCGAGATCTCCAGCATTAACCTAACTCTTCCAACCCTAATTCCAGTCCGATAATGAAGCCCAGTCATTAGTCCATCCCTTGGGCCAGTACCTAGGCCACAGGTTATATATAGAGCTGATCCTGCACCCACCAGTGCGATCCCAAATAGGACATAAAAATATTTTAGGTAAATATTCTCAACCTCAGGTATAAAAAATAATCCAACCTCAATTGCTACAGCAATAATTACTATATTTGCAATCGTGCCAAATCCTGGCCGCTGCTTCAATGGCAGCCAAAGAAGAAGAACTAATGCTGAGATTACGAATGTAGAGGCTCCAATATTTAGTGGAGAATTAAGTGAAATTCCCTCCGCCAGCACAGTCCAAGGTGAATTACCTAGATTGGTTACAATTAAAAAAGCATCACCGATTCCAAAGATTGTCAATCCAAAAATTAATATCGACATACGCTGTAGGTGTTGTTTTTGTAAACCAATAGCCCAAGTAGATTCTGCTCGCCATGGCGTTATGGGAATTGTTCTAGAAGGCTTGAAAACACTGATTAGTGTCCCAAATCTGTTACTACCTTTAGATGATTCACTCACTGCTAAACTATAGTAGATAAATTCTAGAGATTGGCTAATAGTGGAGTTCACTTACGGGCAAGCCATATTGATTGGCGCGATTCAGGGCATAACTGAACTATTTCCAATATCTAGCTTAGGTCATGCAATTTTGATTCCTGCCTGGATTGGTGGATCATTCAAGGAGTTTATTAGTGATGAGAATCAAACCTATTTGCTTATATCGATTGCAATGCACCTTGCCAGTTCATTTGCATTGTTTCTAGTATTTAGAAAAAGATGGCTCAATTTAATCGGTGGATCTTTTAGGGCGGTTAAGACTAGAAATTACCAAAGTACACCTTTCAGGGTTCTTGCATATGTAGTAATAGCCACGATACCTGTTGGCATACTTGGGCTAGCTTTTGAGGAGTATTTTCAGCAGATATTTGGCAACCCCTCTTTTTCAGCAGTTTTCCTAACGATAAATGGACTAATACTAATAACCGCCGAAAGATTATCTAGGCGAGATCTAGCACATGAGTTTCATGATTCGGATGCAGAAATTGATAATAGAGTTAATGCAAAAAGTGCTTTAGTTATTGGATTCGGTCAGAGTTTAGCTTTGTTTGCAGGAATAAGTCGCTTTGGTGTGACAATGAGTGCTGGACTACTGCGAAAATTAAACCATTCAGTGGCATCAGATTTTGCCTTCCTGCTTTCATTGCCGGTCATTTTGGGAGCTTCTGTCATTAAATTGCCCCAATTATTTACAACTGATGCAAATCAGCTTCTTGGTCAAATCCTGGCTGGTTCAATAGTTTCATTCATTTGTACCTATATAAGTGTTACTTTCTTAGTTCGATGGTTTAAAACCCGAACACTATATCCGTTTGCAATTTATTGCTTAATAGCGGGCGTTGCATCTTTTGTGAGGTTTAGCTGATGTTTGCCGGTATCGGAACAGTACTAAACATTTCAACAATCATTCTTGGTGGAGCTCTTGGTGTTCTTATTGGGGCGAAGATTTCTGAAAGATTGAGAAATCTAATTTTAGATGCATTAGGTTGCATAACAATTATTTCGGCCGCTGATGCACTTATGGATTTTTGGAATCCAACTTTTCAAAACTCAATGCCTAAGGGATGGCCGCTCTTAATAATTGTCTTCTCACTAGTCATGGGGGCTGTTATTGGTAGTTGGTGGCGGATAGAGGACAGGTTGGAAAAATTTGGTGAAACCTTAAAAAAGAGATTTGCAAAAGACGGGGATTCGAACTTCATTGAAGGATTTGTGACATCATCTTTAATTTTCGTCATTGGCCCGCTTGCAATATTGGGCAGTATTTCAGATGGAATGGGAACTGGCATTGATCAGTTAGTTTTAAAGAGCACACTCGATGGATTTGCTGCAATGGCTTTTGCAGCAACTTTCGGTTGGGGAGTAGCGCTTTCATGTGTACCCGTTGGGATCTACCAATTTGGCTGGACTTTGGTTGGCTTATTTCTTGGTGCGATACTAAGTGATTATCAAATCTTAGCTATGACATCAGTAGGTGGAATATTGCTAATCGGTATCTCTCTTAGATTACTCAGGATTAAGAGCATTGAAATTGGAAACTTGCTGCCAGCTTTGGCGCTAGCACCAGTACTGGCGCTAGCAGCACATCAATTTATTTAAAAAGTAGATGCGTCAATTACAAATCGGTACTTAACATCGCTGGCAACAGTACGATCATAAGCAGTGTTTATATAATCTGCTTTAATGACTTCGACATCACTGACAATATTATGCTTGCCACAAAAATCAAGCATTTGTTGTAATTCAGCCATTCCACCAATCATTGAACCAGATAGCGAACGCCTTTGGCCAAGCAAAGTACCAGCGTTAATAGCGTACGGTTTTCCAGGTAATCCGATTACAACTAGGGTCCCGTCTAATTTGAGTAGCTGTAAGTAAGGCTCTAGATCTAAATCAGCTGATACGGTGTTTAGAATCAGGTCAAAACTTTGCTTATACTTGTCTAACTCTGCGATATTTTTTGTGACAATAAAGTGATCAGCTCCCATTCGCTTTGCGTCAGATTCTTTTTCAGGTGAATGCGAAAATACCGTCGTTTCAGCCCCAAGTGCATGCGAAAACTTAACTCCCATATGTCCTAAGCCTCCCAGACCCATTACCCCAACTTTTTTACCAGGGCCTGCCTTCCAGTTTTTTAATGGCGAATAGAGAGTTACTCCAGCACACATTAATGGAGCAACACCTGATAGATCTAGGTTTTCTGGTACATGAACGGCATAATCTTCATCAATCACAAACTTATTTGAGTAACCGCCGAATGCAATAGTTTTTCCATCTCTTTCGTACGCGTTATAAGTACCAGTCATTCCTTCGACACAATATTGTTCTAAACCAGCGTTACAACTTGAACATTTGCGGCAGGAGTCAACAAAAACACCAACACCAATCAGCTGACCAATCTTGAACTTACTTACCTGACTTCCTACTTGCGTTACTTTTCCAACAATCTCATGCCCTGGAACCATCGGAAATATTGCAGCACCCCACTCTTCTCGAGCTTGATGAATGTCTGAGTGGCAGATACCAGCATAGAAAATATCAAGGGCAACATCTCGTGGGCGTAATTCACGTCTTTGAAAATCATAGCTTTCCAGTGGCTTCTTTGCAGCTTTAACGACATAACCTCTTGTTTGCATGATTCCCCTTTTTACTTGTTAAATGGAAGTGACTGTTCAGCGGCTGGATTTGAAACCTTGGAGGTAACTTTTCGCATGTGGTGCCTTCTACAAAGAACTTCATAGGCAACGGTTGAATTTGAACTTACATCACCAACAACAACTTGTTCGCCCTCGGTGACCATTTTTCCATCTAAAGTTCTTGCATTATGTGTTGCTCTCTCGCCACACCAGCAAAGAGCTTCGACTTGTAGCGTCTGCACTCGGTCGGCTAATTCAACCAATCTTGCACTTCCAGGAAAAAGTTTAGTTCTAAAGTCTGAAAGTATCCCAAAGGCATACACATCAATACCAAGTCCATCGACAATCTGAGCTAGCTGCTCGATCTGCTTTGGTGTATAGAATTGAGCTTCATCGCAAATAATGAAATTAATTTTCCCACCGATCGATAATCTTTCAACTACCAATTTATGAATATCTAAATCAGGATCTACCTCTAGGGCTTCTATCTGCAAACCAAGTCGAGAAGAAATTAAGCCCTTGCCGGCTCTATCTAGACTGGTGAAAATAATTCCATCTCGACCACGGGAGCGATGATTATGCGCAGTCTGCAATGCGAGAGTGGATTTTCCACTATCCATTGTTCCGCAGTAGTAAATTAACTCAGCCATTGGGTTATTGTGCCAATATAACTTCAGTTTTTAGACCAGGTAGAGCTTCAGCGATTCGCGCTCTGCCGCTGAGTTCTGGAATATCTAAGAGGAAAATAAGTCCTATCGGGAGCAAACCTGCTGCCTTCAATAATTTTGTGGCAGCAATTGCAGTGCCACCAGTTGCCAAAACATCGTCTACAAGTAATACCTTTGAACCTTGTTTAATAATGTCGGTATGAATTTCCAGCGTTGCACTTCCATATTCAAGATCATAAGTGGTTGAGATTGTCCTTCCAGGCAACTTACCACTCTTTCGAATCGGAATAAATCCCTTTTCAGTAAGTGCGCATGCAGAGGATGCAAAAATGAATCCACGAGCTTCAATACCTGCGATGTAGTCGCATTCTCGACTTAATTGAGCTATTTGTTTGGATACATTCAAGAAAGCTTCACCATTTGCTATCAGGGGAGTTATATCCTTAAAACTGATTCCAGGTTTAGGAAAATCAGGAATCACTCGGATGAAATCATTCAAATTTTTGCTCACCACTCCATCTTATTGATTGGGTCAAATACTTGTGTCCGGGAGGGGAGTTGAACCCCTAAGCCCTTACGGGCACTAACACCTCAAGCTAGCGCGTCTGCCAATTCCGCCACCCGGACATCTTTGTATTTTAACCTAATAGTAATTCAAGGGAAATCCAACTTAGATAGGATTTAGGGATGAAGTTAACCGCAGATCAAATAGCGCAGCTAGAAGAAGAAACAGTTTTGTTCTGCCAAGAGATGATTCAGATTCCAAGCGTTAATTACGGTGAAGGTAAAGGCGATGAGCGATTAATCGCCGAGTATGTTGCAAGAAAATTATCTGAGGTAGGTATTGATGCTGAGCTTATTGAATCGGCTCCAAATAGAGTAAATGTTGTAGCAAAAATTGCAGGAAGTGACATTACTCGTCCAGGCTTAGTACTTCATGGGCATCTTGACGTAGTTCCCGCAGATGCATCGGATTGGTCGGTAGACCCATTTAGTGGCGAAATAAAAGATGGCTTTATATGGGGTAGAGGCGCAGTTGATATGAAGGATATGGATGCAATGCTATTGGCATCTGTAAGAATGTGGCAACGAGTGGGTTATAAGCCTCCAAGAAATATACTTTTAATTTTCTTTGCCGACGAAGAGGCATCTGGTACATATGGCTCAAGATGGTTAGTTAAAAATAGACCAGAATTGTTTAAAGGTTATACAGAGGCAATTTCTGAGGTGGGTGGCTTTTCAGTAACGATAACGGGTAATCATCGACTTTATTTAATTGAATCGGCGCAAAAGGGAATACAGTGGCTCAAGCTCAGCGCCAAGGGCACGGCAGGGCATGGCTCATTTATTAATACTGACAATGCAGTAACAAAAATCTCTAATGCAGTTTCAAGAATTGGTAGTTATGAATGGCCACAAGTTCCAACCAAAACAAATAAGTTACTATTTAAGAAAATTGCTGATCTAACTGGGGACACATTTGATCCTGCCAATTTTAAGAATCTTTTAAAGCACTTAGGTAGTGCTGCCAAGATGATTGGAGCTACTCTAACTAATACCGCTAACCCAACGATGTTAGAGGCTGGTTACAAGGCAAATGTAATTCCACAGAGCGCCAGTGCAGTAGTTGATGGTCGTTTCTTACCAGGTCATGAATCAGATCTAGTTGAAACAATCACCAAACTTGCTGGCCAAGAAATTGATATTGAGGTCATAACAAGAGACATAGCTTTAGAAGCTGACTTTTCAGGAAGTTTAGTAGAGGCAATGTGTAATGCACTTGCTGCCGAGGACTCACAAGCGATTCCAGTTCCATATTTAATGAGTGGCGGAACAGATAATAAGGCGCTGAGTGATCTTGGAATTATTGGTTATGGTTTTTCTCCACTCCGCCTTCCAACTGATTTAGATTTTTTCTCACTCTTTCATGGTGTAGACGAGCGCGTGCCTATTGATGGTTTAAAATTCGGAGTAAGAGTGTTGTATGAGTTTCTAGAAAATGTTTAAGAAAAATCCTAAGAGAGAACAGAAACTTCATCTAGAGCTTGTCTGACTTGTTGTGGAAGTACAATCTGTTCAACGGTAAGTATCCCTCTAAGTTGGGCGCCAGTTCTTGCCCCTATTAACGCACTTGTAACGCCTGGTGCATCCCTTACCCAAGACAATGCAACCTCTAACGGTGAATAGCCTAATCCATCGGCTGCGATGCAGACTGCCTCAACAATTTTGTTTGCCCTTTCTGATAAGTAAGCATCAACAAAGTTTGCAAAATGAGGAGAAGCACCTCTTGAATCTGAAGGTACGCCATTTCGGTATTTTCCAGTAAGTACGCCGCGACCAAGTGGTGACCATGCAATAAAACCCAGTCCAAGTGAATCCGCAGCAGGAATTAGTTCATCTTCTGCGCGCCGATTAAGAAGTGAGTACTCATTTTGCGAAGAGGTTATTGCAGCTTTTCCAAAAATAGGATTCTGTAAGGTCGCTGATCTAGCTAATTGCCAGCCATTAAAGTTACAGACTCCTACATACCTGGCCTTACCAGAGGATGTTGCGTAGTCAAGGGCAGATAATGTTTCTTCAATTGGGGTGTTTGAATCCCAAGTTTGAATCTGCCACAGATCAATATGATCTACATTTAATCTACTTAATGACTTGTCTAAATCAGTAATTAAATCATTTCTGGAATTACTCACCTGTCTTATGCCATCTTTGAAAGTTACCCCAGCTTTTGTAGCTATAAAAATCTTATCGCGTTTAACCAATGTGCCAATAAATCCACCGAGCACACGCTCAGCATCACCATCACCATAAATAGCAGCGGTATCGACAAGATTTCCACCCGCTTCAACAAACTCCTGCAGTTGTTGGGCGGCTTCATTTTCATCTGTATCCCGGCCCCAAGTCATAGTCCCAAGACCAAGTCTTGAAATTGATACCCCGCCCATCCTGCGCATTTCCATGACTGGGAGATTAGCAACAAGAGGGCTAAAAGATCGGTAACCTTGCCAAATGCCCATTGTTTACCTTTTACGCCATGCTCAATCATCTGCGAATGTAAGTGGGATATTGGCAGGGCAGGACAACTCTGTAGAGTTATCAAAGTACGGGTTTAAGCAGGCCGATAATCTAGTCAACACAATAGAAATGATCAAGCCTACAAAGATCTTTTCAAGCCCACTTCTACGATGCATTCAAACGATTGATCCTTATATTCAATCAAGACGAAAAATTAAAACTCTCACTGACTCTGATCTTATTGAGATGGATTATGGACAATGGTCTGGACGAAAACTATCTGCGTTACAGAAGGAGAAAAACTGGAAAAAAGTGCAGAAAAATCCAGCGCAGTTCACCTTCCCTAAAGGAGAGAGTTTTATAAATTTACATGCGCGTGTTAGGAAATTTCAAGTAAAACTCTATGGTGAAAAAGGACCAATCCTTGTTGTCAGCCATGGAGATGTGATCAAAATGTTTCTTGCCTCGGTTGCTGGACTTGAATTGAACTCTTTTCAGAAATTCGTGATAGAGCCGGGTTCAATATCAGCAATTAGTATTGAAAAAAGCTCTTCCAAGATAATCAGCACCAATAATTTGAACTTTTCCCCAATTAAGCAGTTATCAATCAAAGATTCACTAGGTGGGGGAAATACACTGAGAAGAAAATTTTTTGGAGCGATCAAGTAATGCCAAGAATAATCTACCGCCACCAACCTGCTACTAGATTTATCGTTAGTGCAATTGGTGAGCCAGGGGAGAGAGAATTTTTTCTTCAAGTTAAGTCCGCACTAGGGGTAAATACCTTGGCAATTGAGAAAGGACAGGTAATCGCCCTTTCTGAAAGATTTGACGAGCTAGTTAGAGAACTTAGGCGCTCAAAAATGGCATCTCTTGACGAATTATCCACCACTCCAGTTGTAGATGATGAACCTCTAGAACTGCCAATTGAGCAAGATTTTCAGGTAGGAATAATAAGTATTACCTGGGAGTCAGACTTAGTTGTTGTAAATATTCAAGCAGCTTCCCAGGAAGATGAAATGTTAATTGATGATTTGGACACTGGTCCAGATCTAGTGATTGCTACATTAAGAATAAATCAAGTCAAAAGTTTTTGTTTAAGAGCATCTTCTGTGGTTAATGCCGGCAGACCAGCATGTCCATTCTGTGCACTCCCAGTGGATCCACGGGGCCATCTATGTCCTAGAGCAAATGGATATCGCAGATGAACACCTCTTCAGAAACACTATCCATTGGCGATATAAAAGTTATTGGCCGATTAATTGATGCTTCCAATGCCACCTTGATGGGCGAGATAGTAAGTTCAAACTCAAGCATTAAAGTTATATATAAACCAATCGCCGGTGAAAAGCCACTCTGGGATTTTCAAGACGGCAATTTGGCATTCAGAGAGTATTGCGCCTTTCTGGTCAGCGAATTGGCAGACTTCAACATTGTTCCGGCGACTATTTTACGAGATGGACCTTTTGGTTTGGGTATGGTGCAACAATGGATTGAGATTGATAAGACTGTTGATGTAGTTGAGTTTGGTCAAAGCGAAGATAGTCAGCTAAGAAAACTAGCCTTGTTTGACAGTATTATTAACAATACTGATAGAAAGTATGGGCATTTATTAATTGATAGTGACGAGAAGTTGTTTGGTTGCGATCACGGCGTATCATTTCATAGCCAAAATAAGTTAAGAACTGTGATTTGGCAGTTTGCGGGCGAAAAATTCACTACTGAAGAAATGGCTCTACTTGAAAGAACTCGAGAGGTTGATTTCAATGGCGTTTTTGAAAATTATCTAACTGATATAGAAATCTCAGCATTTTCGGATAGAATAAACACGCTTATAGCATCTGGAACATTTCCACTTCCAAGTGACGAATGGCCAGCGATTCCTTGGCCACCAGTCTAAGTGAGGTTAATATTTTGAAAAATTGGCCAAAGGTCTACTTGCCCCCAATTAATGATCTTAAGTTTCCACCTCTTAAACTTCATGACTCCTATTCTGGTTTATATGAATACTCAAAGAGTGGAAAGTTTAGAATGTATGTATGCGGAATAACTCCATACGATTCTACGCACCTAGGCCATGCTGCAACTTATTTGTCCTTTGATCTAATTAATAGGTATCAACAATTAGCTAATCTTCAAGTGAGTTTTGTCGAAAATGTAACAGATGTCGACGACCCACTTCTAGAGCGAGCAAAACGTGATGGTCAAGATTGGCAAGTTTTAGCCAATTCTCAAGTCGATCTATTTATTTCGGATATGACTGCCTTAAGAATTTTGCCTCCGAGTCAATTAGTGAAAGTCACCGACTCTCTTGATCTTGTTGAATCATTTATCGATAAGTTGGACAGAAATGGTCATATTTATCAGATCGATGGTGATTTCTACTTCAGCGTGGATAAGTATTTAGATTCTCTGCCGATTCCTCTAGCCGAAGCAATCTCGGTTTTTGCCGAACGCGGGGGAGATCCGGACAAAGAAGGGAAAAGACACCCATTAGATGCTGTTGTTTGGAGTGCGAATAAAGATGGCGAACCAGGTTGGAATAGTAAATATGGGTTTGGGCGACCAGGCTGGCATATTGAATGTACAGCTATTGCTTGTGAGTTTTTAGATAATGATGAGAAAGATCCGGTAATTCAATTGCAAGGTGGCGGATCAGATTTAATCTTTCCACACCATTTTATGAGTGCACAGATAGTAAAAGCTGCATTAGGCCGAGACTTCGCTGAAAGCTACATACATGCAGGAATGATTGGCCTTGACGGAGAGAAGATGAGCAAATCAAAGGGTAATCTCATTTTTGTTTCCAAATTGATTCAAGAAGGGGTTGATCCAATGGTTGTACGTTGGGCGTTGCTTTCTGGTCACTATCAGCAAGATAGAGAGTGGAGCATGCAACTTCTTGAGAGGGCAAAAGATGAAGTTATGTTGGTTCGATCGGCGCTTTCACGAAGCGAAACAGCTGATGCTTCGAGTCTTGTGAGCAATTTAATTAAGGATCTATCAGATAATTTAAATACACCTAAAGCGTTAAGCGAGATTGTCGATTGGTCCCTCGAGTCCAATAAAATTGCAACATCAAATCACAGTGGTTTAGTATCACGTGCAATTGATTCCTTACTAGGATTGGCGTTATAAATTATGAGCGCAATTCTTTTTGATATGGATGGAACAATCATAGATTCTGAGCCTTTATGGTTACAGGCTGAAATCCAGGTAATGGCAGAGCTGGGGTGTCATTGGGATGAGCAGGATCAAATAAATTGCCTTGGCGGTCCTATGGAAAGGACCGAGAAGTACATGCAGGATAGAAGCGGCAATGTAAAGCCATACGGCTACTTTGGTCAAAGATTGAATGAAGTAATGAAGTTAAAATTCGTAAAGGATTTGGAATTGATACCAAATGCTCTGGAGCTAATTACAAAATCAAAAGAAGCTGGATTAAAGACAGCATTGGTAACTGCTAGTGGCCGGGAACTTATGAATTCTGCACTCACACGCTTTCCGGAGAATAGTTTTGATATCGCAATATCGCGAGACGATGTAGCAAATTCCAAACCGCATCCAGAACCTTATCTAATGGCAGCTGAGAGACTGAAAGTAAAAATTGATGAATGTCTTGTGTTGGAGGATTCTATGACTGGAGTTCGCGCAGGTTTAGATTCTGGAGCACAAGTGGTAGCAATTTCACATATCATATCTATCGCAAATGAGAAGAATTTAAGAGTCATTTCTAATCTCTCGGAAATAACTTTTAAACAATTGGTTGAGTGGTATCCATTTTTAGACAGGGCAGTACGCCATGATAGATAGAAATTTTCAATATGGTGATCGTATACAACTGACTGATGCAAAAGGTAAGCTGTATTCAATAACTCTTACAAAGGGTGCTGAGTGGCACACACACAAGGGAATGTTAAAGCACGATGATCTTTTTGGCCTACCTGAGGGATCTATTGTAAAAACAAATGGAGAACTTAAGTTTCAAATTTTTAGGCCGTTACTTAGTGATTATGTTCTATCTATGCCAAGAGGTGCAACGATTGTTTATCCAAAAGACTCTGCAATGATTCTTGGGGTAGCAGATGTAAAGCCTGCTTGCAGAGTTTTGGAAGCCGGAGCTGGTTCTGGAGCTTTGAGTATTTCCATACTCCGTGCAGTTGGAAGCGATGGCTATCTACACTCCTTTGAAGCGCGTGAAGATTTCGCAGAGATCGCTCGCACCAACGTACAAAGTTATTTTGGTGAATCCCCACGGAACTGGAAGTTGGATATTGGTGTTTTACAAGAAAGAAAGTTTGAAGCTGAATATGATCGCGTTATTCTCGACATGCTTGCCCCTTGGGAATGTGTCGAAATTGCCTCACAAGCATTAGTTCCTGGGGGAGTTTTTCTTTGTTATGTTGCAACCACCACTCAGTTATCACGAGTTGCAGAAGCAATAAAAGAATCAGGAAATTTTACCGAGCCAGAATCATCGGAAACTATTGTCAGGGGTTGGCACCATGAAGGCTTGGCAGTTAGACCTCAGCATAGAATGATTGGCCATACCGGATTTCTTACGTTTGCAAGAAGAATGGCACCGGGAGTGCCCGTTCTACAGCGAAGAAGGAGACCCTCAAAAGGATCTTACGATTTGAGTGATTAACTAACTTTAATTAAATCTACAACGAAAATTAAAGTTTCATTAGGACCGATCGCACCACCTGCACCTTGCGCTCCATAACCAAGATCTGGTGGAATAACTAGTAAGCGTCGTCCACCTTCTTTCATTCCTGGAATTCCTTGTTGCCAGCCGAGAATCACTCCACTAAGTGGGAACGTAGCAGTTTGTCCAGAATCCCAAGAAGATTCGACTAACTGACCACTGCTCCACGCCATCAATGTGTAGTGGACCTCTAAAACCGAAGTTGCAATTGCCTCTGCTCCCGAACCAACAAAAATATCCTGTGTTTCAAGCTTGGCTGGGGGAGTTCCCTTTGGAGCTGAAATCTCAGGTTTTGAACCACTAAGTCCAGCTACTTCAGGAAAATCTGAAAATGATTGATTCTGTTGGACCATCGGATCAACTCCTCCGTCTGTTGAGCATGCAGTTAATAAGGATATAGGCAGAAGTAACAAAGCTATTTTTTGTTTAGTTTTCATAGTTAATCTTAGCAAATATTTACTTAAAGACTAATCTATGTTCATGAGTTCCCAGAAGACAGAGAGATTAATCAACTTAACCCTAGCTCTTTTGGCATCCAAGCGATATCTGAGCAAAGCAGAAATTTTACGCAATATTCCAGGCTATGAAGGATCTCCCGAAACCAAGGAGAGAATGTTTGAAAGGGATAAAGATGATCTACGTAGCTTGGGAATACAAATAGATGTAAACAATTTTGATCCGCTGTTTGAGGACGAGCAGGGATACCTTATAAAAAGTGACTCCTTTCAGTTTGCTGAAAATGAATTTACTAAGGAAGAACTTCTGCTCCTTACGATGGCAGCTAATCTTTGGCATGACTCTGCGGTAGAAATTGACTCCCAAAACGCATTGCTAAAAATTCAATCCTTGAGCGGTCCAGTCGAGAATGATATGACCACGACCCCCACTTTAAGAATTACTGAGGATTGGCAACTTCTAGTATCAATCTTTACTGCGGTACAAAATAAGCAAATCCTGGAATTTAGCTATCGTGGCAAGAAACGACAAGTGAATCCATATGGCCTTTATTCGAGCAACGGTTTTTGGTATTTAATTGCCTTTGAAATCAATGTAATTAAGTCTTTTAAGCTGGTGCGAATTGAGGGTGAAGTAGATTTAATTGGCGAAAAAGATGCATTTGAAAAGCCAGACAATTTTAATGTTGGCAATTTTCTAAAAGAAGAGAGCAATTCGGTCAGCCTGGTCTCAAAGTTACAAGTAAGAAAAGGAGCTGCATTATCCCTACGAAATAAGTTTACAGTGAAGGATCTAGATTCAGAATGGGATCTAATGGATATTCCTTATACTAATGAGCAGGAATTATTGGAAATGGTCCTATGGCATGGCACAGACCTTAAACTTATTGAGCCCGCAGCATTACGACAACTACTAGTTGCGAATTTAGAAAGCTACTTAAATGGCTGAATCTGCTGCTGTACGAGCTTTACGTACCATGGATTTAATTCCATATGTGCTTGAAAATCCAAGCTGCTCTATAAAAACTTTGGCAAAACGTTTTTCAACTTCCGAGAAGCAGATTGAAAAAGACCTAGAACTTATCTTTATGTGTGGCTTGCCTGGTTATACACCATATGAGTTAATCGATATTGTTCTAGAGGATGGTGTGGTTTCTGTAATTGACCCACAAGTACTTAATCGGCCTAGAAGATTTTCTAAGACTGAGTTGGTGGTTATTGTCTTAGGTTTAAAGATATTGTCCGAGATTAAACTTGAACGGAATGATCTTCGTGAGAAAATAGATAAGTTAATAGCGAAGGTTTCTCATATAAAAAATGAAGAGATACTTATTAATGACTCTCAGATGATTAGTTCGAAGTTTGTCGAAATTATAAATAAGGCAATAGGCAATAGGCAGATTTTAAGAATAGGATACATATCAGTAACTAAAGATCAGTCTTCTGAACGAGATGTGGTTCCATTAACGCTTTATTATTCAAATGGATCCCTCTATATGAATGCATTTGATGTAGAAAAGAAAGCTGAGCGGGTATTTAGAGTCGACGCAATAACTAGATGTGAAGCAGGTGCATTTCTAGAATTTGAGGTTAATCAATCCTACTTACCAGAAATCACAATTGAACTTGAGGTTCAGGATTGGCTACGTTTCTTTGTAGAGAGAAATATGTCAATCATAAGATCGGTCAAGCACAGCAATCAGGGTTTGCTTGTCGAGGTCGCAGTCTCAAATATTGATTGGCTGGAGAAAAGTATTCTTAGTCATATTCCAGGAATAAAGATTAAAGCCCCTCAGGATTTTGCTGTAAGAGTAAGAGAGAACGCCCGCAATATTTTGGCTCTATACGAATCTTCAGCTAGTTAGGGTAGTATGTAGGTATGAACTCTCTCAAGCCATGGCATTTGTTAGTACTAGCGGTTGTTTTTCTGGTTCTCTTTGGATCTAAGCGTTTGCCCGATTCAGCCAGGTCGCTTGGTAGATCGTTGCGAATTTTTAAAAGTGAAGTTCAAGAGTTGAATAAGGATGAGAGCACAGGAAGTAAAAAATCAGATCCAGACTCCGATAGGTAGTTAACGTGAGTAAACGCCGTGGCGAGAAAATGCCGCTGGTAGACCATGTGCGAGAGTTTAGAAACCGGCTTATAAAATCTGTATTCGCCATTGTTTCTATGGCAATTGTTGGATGGGTTTTCTATCAGGAAATTGTTCGACTTCTAACACTGCCGTTTTGCGATATTGGTACATCGAGTGAGCCAACCACTAATCAGTGCGGAGCTTTATATGTTAATGGAATCCTTGGACCATTTAATCTTCAGGTAAAGATTTCATTGCTAACCGGAGTACTGCTTTCAGCACCTGTATGGATATATCAAGTCTGGGCCTTCATCACACCTGCTTTGCATCGCAAAGAGAAACGCACTGCTGTATTTTTTGCTCTGATCGCAACTCCGCTTTTTCTAACCGGATCTACTTTGGCGTACTTGATTCTTCCAAATGCAGTCAGCATTTTATTAGGGTTTACGCCAGATAACTTAGACAATCTGGTCCGATTTGATGAGTACTTAGATTTTGTTCTAAGACTTATTTTGATTTTTGGCTTAGCATTTATATTGCCGCTTTTCCTTGTTGCCTTGAATTTGTTAGGCATTATTTCAGGCAAGACAATTTTACGCCCGTGGCGAGTCGCAGTATTTTCTTGTTTTCTTTTTACGGCTGCTTTCACACCGACTCCAGATCCAATTACCATGACGCTACTGGCAATTCCTTTATGCCTTATCTACTTTCTCTCTGGCCTGTTTGCCTTACTTGTAGATAGAAGGCGAAATCGCAGTAATAGCAATGAATTAAATGTCACTCCAATATCCCCACCAGAAGACATCTAATGTGGTTGATTGTACTTAATAGAAAATCTGGAAGAGGAAAAGCAAAGAAGTTAAGCCAGACACTAATCTCATTATTGGATAGAAATGAAATTGAATATGAGCTAGTAGATGAGTCGAGTGCTGTAAAAACCTCTGAAAAAATTCGAGATCTATTTTTAATAGGTGATTTTGAAACACTTATTGCCATTGGAGGAGATGGTCTGGTCCATCTTTGCATCCAGGAAATTGCATTAAAATCAATTAACTTTGGAGTAATTCCAGCTGGAACTGGAAATGATTTTGCAAGATGTATCGGCGTATATGGTAAATCTGTAGCCGAAATATTTGAAGGTTATGTTAGTTACCAACCAAAGAAATTGGACTTAGGTAGAATCTCAAGCACAAATAAGATTGAGTGGTATGTACAAGTGCTAAGTACCGGTTTTGATGCGAATGTTAACGCCTTAGCTAACACATTTAGTTGGCCACGGGGTAAAGCAAAGTACACAATTGCGACATTATTAATTCTTTCAAAATTTAAGAGTATAAAGTATGCATTCGATATTGATGGCGTATCTTTTTCGCAGCAAGGAATGCTTTTGACCGTTGCAAATGGGAGTAATTATGGAGGGGGCATGAAGATCAGTCCTAAATCCTTAAACTCCGATGGTTTACTTGATTTGATTCTGGTTAAACCTGTGTCAAGGCTTACTCTTTTACGGATCTTTCCAAGAGTTTTTTCCGGTCGACATATTGATCACCCAAAGGTAAATTCTTATTCAGGCAAAAGAGTTCAGATATCGGCAGATACTTCCGCATTTGCTGACGGAGAGTTCATTTCCCCTTTACCGATCGAGATTGAGGTTGTAACTGGTGCGCTAAATTCATGGTCGTTAAAATGAATCTATCTCCCGCAGAAAGCTATGCACGAGTAAAACTAAATAGTAAGTATTTAAAGACTAAGGAATTCTCTGAGAGTTTTCCTTTTGAATTAGATGATTTTCAAATTTCAGCATGTCATGCATTGGAGTCAGGCAAAGGAGTTCTAGTTGCTGCTCCAACCGGTGCTGGAAAAACGATAGTTGGAGAGTTTGCAGTAAATTTAGTAATAAATTCAGGTGGTAAATGTTTTTACACAACTCCAATTAAAGCTTTGTCAAACCAAAAATTCTCAGAGCTAAGCGATAAATATGGCTCAACTAGAGTCGGTTTACTAACTGGCGATACCTCAATCAATTCAGAGGCACAGATCGTAGTCATGACCACTGAGGTGCTGCGAAACATGATTTATGCAAACTCTACGACAATTACTGACCTAAAATACGTAGTAATGGATGAAGTTCACTATCTTGCTGACAAATTCAGGGGAGCTGTTTGGGAAGAGATTCTGATTCACCTATCAGATGCTGTTCAAGTTATTTCCTTGTCAGCGACGGTTTCTAATGCAGAAGAGTTTGGCGAGTGGCTGCAAACAGTTAGAGGAGATACTGAGGTAATTGTTAGCGAAACCCGTCCTGTTCCGTTGTATCAGCATGTCCTTTTTGGAAATCGCTTAATTGATCTATTTGGTGAAGGCCATAGGTTGAATCCCGAACTAACAAAACTAGAGCGGGATACTTATCGAAAAATTAAGGGCAACTGGCGTGATAAACCTAGAGGTCCTAGATCATTAACTAGACCTGAGGTCATTGAAAAACTCGAACGCGAATCCCTTTTGCCTGCCATAACCTTTATTTTCTCGCGTAATAATTGTGATGCGGCCGTTCGTCAATGCATTGCATCCGGAATTAGATTAACCAATAGTAAAGAGCGTCAAGAGATTCGCGATGTAGTTTCAAGAAACATTAAGAGTTTGGCAGAAGAGGATCTTGTGGTTTTAGGTTATTACGAATGGGCAGATGCATTAGAAAGAGGTGTTGCAGCCCATCATGCTGGTTTGCTACCCGCATTTAAAGTTACCGTAGAGGAATTATTCCAACGAGGCCTAGTCAAAGCTGTTTTCGCAACTGAAACGTTGGCACTAGGTATCAATATGCCCGCCAGAACAGTTGTACTTGAGAAATTAAGTAAGTGGAATGGCGAGGGACATGTAGCTATCTCGCCGGGAGAATATACCCAATTAACTGGCCGTGCCGGTAGAAGAGGTATTGATATAGAAGGTAATGCAGTAATACTTTGGGGGAATGAATTAGATTCAACTTCTGTTGGTGGTCTTGCGTCGACACGAACGTATCCATTAAAGAGTTCATTTAAGCCTACATATAACATGAGCATTAATCTAATATCGCAGTTTGGATCTGAACGTGCGCGGACCTCTCTCGAGTCTTCGCTAGCACAATTCCAAGCAGATAAAGCAGTTGTGGGACTCTCTAGGCAAATTCGAAAGAATGAATCTGCAAGAGATGCACTCTTTAATGAGGCGAAATGCGACAAGGGAGATTTTATTGAATATGCGAAGCTGCGCTTTGAAATAAAAAATTTGGAAAATGACAGCAAGCGAAATAAGCGCAAAAGGTTAGAAATTGAGGATGAGATTGGGAATATCAGAAAGAGACTAAAGAATCATTCATGTCACAACTGTCCAGATAGAGAGCATCATTCTCGTATTACTGAGCGAGCATTTCGCCTACAAAGAGAGATTGACGGACTAACAGATCGCATAAATAGTCGAACAAATGTGATTGCTAAAAGATTTGATCGGATCAGGTTAGTTCTCGATAAATTAGGATATCTTGAGAATGATCAGATCACTAAACCTGGTCGAATGTTAGCTAAGATTTATGGTGAAACTGATTTATTAATAGCCGAATCAATTCGAGCTGGAGTATTTGATCAACTAACTGTACCGGAACTAGTATCAGTAATTTCTGCCTGTATATATGAATCGAGAAATGATGATGCATCCAAGATTCCGCGCGGTCAGGTACCAAATGCACTTAGCGATATTTCTCGTATCTACGGCCGGATCCATGACATTGAGATAGATATGAACCTAGAGCCAATGCGGTCACCTGACTTCGGATTTTGTTGGGCAGCCTATCGCTGGGCTAGTGGCAATTCATTAACTTCTGTACTCAAAGGTAGTGAACTAACGGTGGGGGATTTTGTTCGGTCTATGAAGCAGATAATTGATCTATTAAGACAACTTAGAGTTGCAGCTCCCCAATTACAACACACTATTGATCTATCGCTTGAGTCAGTTGACCGAGGAGTAATAGCTTATGCAGGAGCTGCAATATGACACTTATGCTCCTTGATAGTGCTTCGCTTTGGTATCGCGCATATTTTGGAATGCCAGACACTTTGGTTTCACCAAACGGAGTTCCTATAAATGCAATCAAGGGCTATCTCGATATGACTTCTCGATTGCTTGTTAAGTATAAACCTGATCGGTTGGTCGCTTGTCTTGAAGGCGATTGGCGTCCAAGTTGGAGAGTAGAACTTTTTCCTGATTACAAACTTAATCGTCTAGATGATGAAGGCACAGAAGATGAACCAGATACTTTGTCACCCCAGATTCCGATACTGCTTGATGTATTAGATGCACTCGGAATTCCATTGGTTGGGGTAGATGACTACGAAGCTGACGACTTAATAGCAACTTTAAGTGTTTCACAAAAAGGACCTGTAAGAATCGTCACTGGCGATCGAGATCTATTTCAATTAGTTGATGATAAAAGAGACGTGAAGATAATTTATTTGGCTAAAGGGGTCTCAAATCATGATTTAGTTGATCTTAAGTGGATTGCTGATAAATATGAGATACCAGGTGATAGATATGCGCTCTTTGCAATGATCAGGGGAGATTCCTCCGATGGATTGCCAGGAATTAGAGGAATTGGTGAAAAGGGTGCAGCAAACATAGCAAGAACATTCTCAAGTCTTGAAGAGGTTGTATTGGCAGCACAAGAGAATGACAAACGGCTTTCACCTAACTTGCAAAAGAAAATTCTAGAAAGCTTAGATTATGCCCGAATTGCTACAAAATTAGTTAGTTGTGCACTAGATGTACCAGTCCCAAATCTAAGCGTAGATTCTCCTAAGAAACCTAAATCACTTGATGATATTGAGTCTATTAAAAATGAGTTTGGTCTCGGTTCTAGTATTGATCGAATAATGGATGCGTTGGGCTGGACTAAATGAAACTATTTTTGACCTTTGCAGCTGGAGTGATAGCTGCAAGCGGTTTTGCGCCTTTTAATTTCTGGATTGCCCCAATTCTTGCTTTGGCTATCTGGTTTTCCATCATAAAAGATTTGACATTTCAAAAACGAATTATTGGATCATATCTTTTTGGCCTCGGGCTTCTTCTGCCATCTCAGTACTGGACAGGAATCTACGTAGGAAACACTCCATGGCTAGTGCTTTGCTTTGCTCAGGCAAGTTTCTATATATTGCCAGGTATATTTGTACGCAGAAAAGCTAGATTCAACAGCTTTGTTTTTGCTGGATCATTCGTAGGAGTCGAGCTACTCCTTAGGACTATTCCTTTTACAGGTTTTGGTTGGTCAAGAATTGGTTTTACTCAGATCGACAGTCCAATTGCCGCCCTTTACCCAGTCGGGGGAGTAGTTTTTGTTTCATTCATTATTGCTTTTCTATCAGCAACACGTAGATTTTTACCGCTTGTTATCGCATTATCTATTGTCGGATTAGCCAACTTTGTACCTGATCAAATTGAACAAAAAAACTCAATAAGGATTGCATTGGTACAGGGTGGCGTTCCCGAGTTAGGACTGGGATTCAATTCAACCCCGAAGGAAGTTTTTAACCGCCATCTAGAGCAAACTAAGAAATTATCTACGGGAAATGAGTTGATAATTTGGCCGGAAAATTCTGTTGATATTGACATTAACACTAACCCTGAGGTGTATAAAGAAATTGTTGAACAGTCAGTTAGAACCTCATCACCAATACTAGTTGGAGGAGTAACAAAATCACCCGATGGGTTAAGAAATCAATCAATTCTTTTTAATTCTCAAGCGCAACAGATTTATACAAAACGATACCTGACGCCATTTGGTGAGTATCTACCATTACGAACTATTGCTGAGGCAGTGTCACCTTATGCTAAAGAGATTACTGATTTTGCAGCAGGTCAGGAGGATACAAAGTTTAAGATTAGTAATTTTACCTTTCAAACCCTGATCTGCTATGAATTAATTAATGATGTATTTAGAGATTCACTAACTTCAGATTTTTTAGTAGTCCAAACTAACAATGCTACTTTTGGGGATACGTCTCAATTAGAACAAGAGTTAAATATTGCAAGAGTTAGATCTATGGAGACTGGTCGAAATGTGGCATATGTTTCGACAACTGGGGTAACTTCATTTATTAGCAATAATGGCACTATTTTGCAACAGATCCCAAAATTTACTCCAAATAGTTTGATTGGGCAGATTGATACTGTTGATGGCACAACTCTCACACAAGATTATGGAAAATATTTAGAAGCCCTATTTCTAATACCTTTACTTCTTTTAACAATTTTAAGAAGAGTTAAAAAGTGAAGAATATCTTGGTTTTGATTCCCACATACAATGAGTCTGAATCAATTATATTGTTATTGCAGCGAATTGATAAAATCAGGAGAGAAAACATAGATATTCTGAAAATAGACATACTGGTAATCGATGATAATTCACCAGATAAAACTGGGCAACTAGCACAGTCTTTGAATCTTTCAGGACTAACAGTTTTAAGTTTGAATTCTAAGAACGGAATAGGGCCTGCATATATAGCTGGATTCAAATTTGGTTTAACAAAGAACTACGACTTTTTTATTCAAATGGATGCTGACCTAAGTCATCAACCGGAAGAGATGATCGATTTGGTTGAGAGTTCTGATTCACAGATTATGGTTATAGGCTCAAGATGGATAGAGGGCGGATCTGTAGTTAACTGGCCCAAAAGACGGCGTCTAATATCTCGATTTGGTACTGCATATGCGGCAAGATTGTTGGGGTTGAAGTACCGAGATCTGACCTCGGGCTATCGAGTTTTACCAAAGCAGTTAGTAGCCGATATTGATTTTCTTACGATAAAAAGTCATGGCTACGGTTTTCAGATTGAAATGGCGCTGCAAGCTATAAAACTTGGTTTCAAAATTAAGGAGGTGCCGATAACATTTATAGAGCGTGAGAATGGTAAGTCGAAAATGAGCTTTGCTATCGTTATAGAGGCGTGGAAAATGGTCAGCCTAGAGGGTTTCAAACGTAGGATTGTCCGCCGATAATCTACATTATGTAAAGTAGAAAACTCCTAGTTCGAGGCTAGCTCCTCTATCGGCAGGCAACTACAAACCAAATTACGGTCGCCATAAACACCATCAATTCGTCCTACCGTTGGTAAATACTTTCCGCTTCTTCCAATTCCAAACTCTTCACCAGTTGGGAAAGCTCCGATCGATCGGTCATATTTACGATCCCAATCTTTATTGACCAAATCACCAATTGTGTGAGGTGCAAACCTTAATGGTGATTGCTCAACCGTTAGCTTGCCCTCCTCAATATCGCTAATCTCCTTGCGAATGCTCTCCATTGCGGCTAAAAATCTATCTAACTCCCTAATATCTTCAGATTCTGTAGGTTCAATCATCATGGTGCCTGCTACCGGAAAGCTCACAGTTGGCGCGTGAAAACCATGATCCATTAATCTTTTGGCAATATCATCAACAGTAACTCCACAATTTTTAGTGATCTCTCGAATATCAATTATGCATTCATGGGCAATATGCCCATTTTGACCCCGATATAGAACGGGAAATAGTGGGTCTAATTTCTTAGCCAGGTAATTAGCCGACAATATTGCAACCTCAGTGGCTTTAGTAAGACCTGCTCCACCCATCATTCTGATATACATCCAAGAGATCGGTAAAATTGATGCTGATCCAAATGGTGCACTAGAGACTGGTCCTGGACCAGAATCAGGGCCCGCCAATTTGTTTGCCGGATGGTTTGGTAAGAATGGTGCCAGATGAGCTCTAGCAATAACTGGTCCTACCCCAGGTCCTCCACCACCATGCGGAATACAAAATGTTTTGTGCAGATTTAAATGCGAGACATCAGCACCAAATTTTCCAGGTTTTGCCACACCAACTAGAGCATTTAGATTCGCACCATCTACATAAACCTGCCCGCCTGCATCATGAACTAGTTCGCAAATTTCAGAGATTGCTTCTTCAAATACACCATGAGTTGATGGGTAAGTAACCATAAGTGCAGCTAAAGTAGATTTATACTGCGCAATCTTTGCCTTAATATCACTCAGACTTACATTTCCATCTGCGTCACACTCAACTACAATCACTTTCATTCCAGCCATCACAGCACTTGCGGCATTTGTTCCATGAGCACTTGAAGGAATTAAACAGATATTTCTTTCAGTCATACTCTTACTGTCTAGAAAATTTCTTATTGCCAAAAGCCCAGCGAACTCACCTTGTGAGCCAGCATTTGGTTGCAAAGAAACTGCATCATAGCCAGTCACTGAAATTAACCACTTGCTAAGCCCATCGATTAACTCTAAATAGCCTAATGTTTGATCAGAGGGTGCAAATGGATGAATAGAGTTAAATTCACTCCAAGTTATCGGAATCATCTCAGAGGTTGCATTTAATTTCATCGTACAAGAACCCAGTGGAATCATTGTGCGATCAAGAGCCAAATCACGATCGGACAGTGAACGGATATATCGAAGCATTGAGGTTTCAGAGTGGTAGGTATTAAAGACTGGGTGAGAAAGATAGGTTGATTTACGTGAAATACTTGAGGCTGAAGTTGAAGAGGTCACTTCCTTCAGACCTAAACAGCTCAAAAGTTCTAGAAAATCACCTTCAGTTACTGTTTCATCAAAGGAAACGGACAATTCATTCTTAGCAACTAGCCGCAGATTAAAGCCGGATTTGAGCGCGCGAGAAAGAATCTCTTCAGCTTTATCGCTCTTAATTAAAACCGTATCAAATATCTCAAAATCCCCTGCTTCAAATCCAGCGTTAACAGCTGAGGATCTAAATCTATGAGCATAGTTTTGAATAGTAGAAGCAATTTTCTTAAGTCCAGTTGGTCCATGCCACATTGCATAAAACGCAGAAATAACAGCCAAGAGAACTTGCGCAGTGCAGATATTTGATGTCGCCTTATCTCGCCGAATGTGCTGTTCTCTAGTCTGCAAGGCAAGCCGAAAAGCAGGATTGCCATGAACATCAACTGATTGACCAACTAATCTGCCAGGCAGCGATCTTTCTAACCCACTCTTAACAGCCATAAATCCTGCGTGTGGTCCACCAAAACCAACTGGCACGCCGAATCGTTGTGCACTACCTATGGCAATGTCTGCACCAAACTCCCCTGGTGATTTAAACAAGGTTAGAGCCAATAAATCACAATCAACAATTGCTAACGCTTGTTTCGATTTAACTTTCTCAATAACTTGCGTCAAATCTTTCACTCTGCCGGTACTTTCTGGATACGCAATAATTGCAGCAAATATTTCACTATCAAAGTCTTCATCAGCAAAAGTACTCTCAACTATTTTAATATTTAATGGTTTTGCTCTAGTTTGAATGACAGCCTTAACATGTGGATGTAATTGAGCATCAATTAAAATGCAAGCATCATCACTTCCTTGCCATACACGTCTAGCTAGAGTCATTGCTTCTGCCGCCGCTGTTGCTTCATCTAGCATAGAAGCATTCGCTATCTGCAAACCTGTTAGATCAGTTACTACAGTTTGAAATGAAAAAATAGCTTCTAATCTTCCTTGGCTTATCTCTGGTTGGTAAGGCGTATATGCGGTATACCAACCTGGATTTTCTAAAACATTTCTTAGAATAACTGCTGGCGTAATGGTTCCATAATAACCATTGCCGATAAGAGATCTATATACCTTATTTTTTCTTGCGATCTTAGAAATCTCATTAATCGCATCTACTTCAGAAATTCCAACTGGTAAAGACTTTTCTATCTCGCCTTTGATATGAATATTTTTTGGCACAACTGCAGTGATGAAAGAATCTAGATCTTTATAACCTAATTCCATGAGCATGGTATTGATCTGATACTCATTGGGACCGATGTGACGGTCGACAAACTTAGATCTTTCTGACACCACTCCCCGATTCAATAAGTTAGGGAAGTAATGGTATTTGGTTTAGGCCCCTTTTAGTTTTCTACGTTGGGCTAGCTCATCGTTAGTTTCGCCACTAACAACCAAACTGCCGTCAGTTAAACTCTCCCCTTGCAAGGTAGATAGCGAACCTTCCACCTCAGTCCAGACCTTACCGATTGCAATGCCAAATACTCCCTGGCCGCCCTGCAGTAAATCTACAATCTCATCTGCGCTAGTGCACTCATAAATCGAAGCACCATCGCTCATCAGGGTGATGCTTTCCAAATCTGAAACACCGCGCTCTCTTAAATGCTCAACTGCAGTTCTAATATTTTGCAGCGATACACCAGTATCTAATAAACGTTTCACTATTTTTAAAACTAAAATATCTCTAAAGCCATATAGTCGCTGTGAGCCAGAGCCAGCAGCTCCCCTAACACCTGGTTCAACTAAACCTGTGCGTGCCCAATAATCTAATTGGCGGTAAGAAATTCCGGCAGCAACACATGCGGTAGCACCGCGATATCCGATTTCGGTATTTGCGCTCATGGGGACTCAATTCTATGGGGAGGGCTTAATTGTAGAAGATATAACTAGCTGCGGTAGGTATCGACACGAAAATCCTTAACCAAAGGTTAAGAGTTGGACTTAACCAAGGAAATCTTCTGGGTTTATCTGATCTAAGAACTCCTTAAAGCGTTCGACCTCATCTTCGGCCTGGTCTGGAATCTCAATCCCAGCATCCTCGAGCAGTTGCTCGCTAGCTAGTATCGGTGCCCCAATCCGCAGTGCCAAAGCGATGGCATCACTTGGCCGGGCTGAAACCGCCGGTCCATCTTGGAAATTTAATTGGGCATAGAAAATCCCATCCTTGATCTCAGTTAGGTAAACAGTGTTTAGTTTTGCTCCTAATTGTCCTAATACATCTTTAAACAGATCATGAGTTAACGGTCTTGGTGGAATTACTTCTTGCTGTGCAAATGCGATTGCAGTTGCCTCTACCGCACCTAACCAGATTGGCAAATACCTTGCGCCATCTAACTCTTTTAATAAGACGATTGGTTGATTTGATGGCATTTCAACTCGAACGCCCATAACCTCAACTGGATGGTACTTGCTCATTAATTAGTCAATTACTTTGTTCGATTACTTAGTTCGATTACTTAGTTCGATGCAAGCCAGCACGAACCAAAGAAGCATGCAATCTAATTGAAAGTGAAGCCAACTCTCGCTCCACCTCTTCAGCCCGGGCTTTAGCCTCAGAGCCTTTCTGTCGAAGTAATGGAGTAGTAACTTGCTCAACTAAACCGATCTCTCGATCCGCTGCTGTTTTAAATGCTCTTAAATGTCTAGCACCAATTCCATAAGCAGAAATCTCTGCAACTGCTTTAGCAACTGCCAGTGCATCACTGTCATAGTGTCGACCTCTTATTGCGATCAGACCATAGGACTCGATCTCAGTTAATTGGTCATCACTTAAGTTTGAAGCCGCAAGTAATTCAGATCGTGTCAATCTAAGGTCATTGTTACTGGCAAATTGATCAGCAGTTAACACACCATCTTGAGAGGCAAGTCTTGGGGTTGCAACTGCTCCGATGCTTTTTGCTGGTACTAAACCTCGGTCCATTGCATCAAGATTCTCTTTTATTACCTTTAAAGGTAGGTATTGATCACGTTGAGCCAATAAAACAAAGCGCAACCGCTCCAGATCTGCATTTGTAAATTTACGATAGCCACTTGGGGTTCGTTGTGGCTCAATTAACCCTTCTGACTCTAAAAATCTAATCTTAGAGATAGTGATATCAGAGAACTCAGCTCTTAATTTAGAGAGCACCTCGCCGATGCTTAAGTAGGCTCTTGCTGGCAAACTCATTTTTTATGCCCAACAAAAAGCGTCAAGTGATACTTACCGATCTGAATTTCATCGCCAGATGTAATCGCTGTATCTCGGACAGAGATCGCATTTAAATAAGTACCATTTAAACTTCCTAGATCCTTAATGAAGTACCGACCATTACTCTTTGTAATCAATGCATGTGAGCGTGAAACTGTAATATCATCTAAACAAATTTCATTATTTATATCGCGTCCGACCTTTGTCTCCATTGCATCCAAGAGGTACCTGCCGCCAACTCCAGCACCCTTTAATACCAGCAAAATACCGACGCCATCAGATAGAGCATTAACCACTTGCTGTTGCTCTGCGGATAAAGATTTATATAACTCCTCAGATGCCATACTTCCCGGAATTGAACGCAACTGCCGTAAATTTAAGGTCGAGGTTAGATCATTAGGCGGAGTTACCTTATCGGCCACAAATTCCCCCTATGGTTAAGTTAAACTAAAGGCTGACACTATTACTAACAGATGTGCCGGTCAAGCGGTCAAATTTTGATAATCAGCAGCAGAAAGTAAGGATTCAGAAAGCGTAGCCTGACTTATCTCGATCTCAACTATCCACCCTTTTCCATAGGGATCGGTATTAATAATCTCAGGATTGCTCTCTAAGCTAGCGTTAACAGATACGATTTTTCCAGTTATTGGTGCGTATATCTCAGAGACTGACTTGGTCGATTCCACCTCTCCGCAAACGGAATTGGCTAAAACCTGTGCTGAAAGTTTTGGCAATTGGATATAAACAATGTCGCCCAGGGCAGATTGTGCATAATCTGTAATACCAACTCTAAATTTGTTTGGAGCCAACTCCTCAACCCACTCATGTTCCTTGGTGTAGCGAAGATTTTCTGGAACGGCCGACATAACTCCCCTATCTAGAAGAAACTAGAGCTTTAAACAGATACTGAAAGGCTGTGTAGAAGTATAGTGCGATCCCCCAAATTGCAAACGCCCAGCCAAGAATATAGGCAGCCGACCCAATAGCGCTTACATCTTTAAGGAGTAGGAAGGGAAAGGCGTAAAGCAGGTTAAAGGTTGCAGCCTTTCCTAAAAAAGATACCTGCACATATTCAAACCCTTTCACTCTTTGATATGCCACTAATAGCGCCATAATCAAATCTCTGGCTAAAATCGCAATCACTAGTGCCCAAGGTAGGTACTCTCGACTTGCTAGCGCTAACACAACTGCAGTTATGTATAGGCGATCGACTACGGGATCAAATTTGGCACCAAATTCAGTACTTTGATTTAGAGCTCTTGCCAATTTTCCATCTAAGTAATCGGTTAAACCACCAATTGCTATAACTATGAATGCCGCAACTGGCTGATCTGCGATTAGAAAGAGGTATAAAAAAGCAGGAACGCCTAAGGCTCGCAACAAGGTCAATGCATTGGGAATGTTAACCATTGTCTCTATCTTTCAATTTAACTGCCACCTCTATCGGAGTACCAATGAAACCAAAGTCCTCTCTTAACCTACGCTCAATAAAGCGACGGTAGGCACTTTCTAGGAACTCGGTGGCAAAGATAACAAATTTAGGCGGACAGGTTCCGGCTTGAGTGGCGAATTTAATCTTAGGTTGCTTACCTGATCGCACAGGTGGAGGATTTGCCCCAACCAGCTCACCCAAAAAGGCGTTGAGTTTGGCCGTTGGTATTCGTTTTTCCCAACTAGCTAAAGCGGTGCGAAGTGCTGGCGCTAATCGATCCCGATGCCAGCCAGTCTTTGCAGACAAATTTACTCGTTGCGCCCATGGATAGCGCTCAAGCTGTCGGTCTATTTCACGATCTAAGACCAATTGTCGCTCTTCATCAACTAAATCCCATTTATTCATAACAATTACTAAAGCCTTTCCAGCCTCATCTGCCATGCTGACAATTCTTATATCTTGCTCGGTAATAATCTGTGACGCATCAAAAATTATCAATGCTACCTCTGATCGCTCTAGCGCAATCTGTGTTCTCAAAGATGCGTAATAATCAGTTCCACTTGCTTGATGTGCCCGCCTTCTAATTCCAGCGGTGTCTATAAAACGCCAAGTTGATCCACCAAACTCAATCAGTTCATCAACTGCATCTCGCGTTGTTCCTTCAGCATCATCAACTAAAGATCGAGCAGAACCAGCTAATGCATTTAGCAGGCTAGATTTACCAACATTAGGTCGACCAACTAAAGCCACTCGCCTAAATCCATCATCTACTTGCTGGGTGCCGACCTCTGGTAATTGTTCAATTAGTAGATCTAACAAATCCCCGCTTCCTCGACCGTGTAGAGCGGACACAAATCGTGGCTCCCCCAAACCTAGATTCCACAGAGCGTAGCCATCAGCCTCATCCTCTGCATTATCAATTTTATTTGCTACTAATAAAACTTTCTTGCCACTTTTTCTTAACAGATCGACTAAAGACTGATCCTCATCAAGTGCGCCAACCTGGGTGTCAACAACAAACATAATCAAATCTGCTTCACTAATTGCAGCTTCTGCTCCAGCAGTAATTTTCTCAGATATACCTTCTGGTTTTACTTCCCACCCACCAGTATCAATTAAGAAGAATCTTCTGCCATTCCATTCCGCTTCATACTTAACTCGATCCCGAGTAACACCTGGAGTATCTTCAACAATCGCTTCCCTGCGGCCAATCATTCGATTTACTAATGTTGATTTTCCAACATTAGGTCGACCTATTACTGCAATAGTAGGCAGGCCCAACAGATTTCTTTGTTTAAGCCATTTCCAGATCTGATCAGTTACTTCATCTAACGTTAAGCGGGTGGAGTCAATCACTGCTGCATCTTCAGCTTGAGCAAGTGGCGATACCGCCCTTGTCGAATCAATCTCATCTCGCCTAGATAATGATTGCTCAACATCCTTAGTGGCCAAATCTTCCAACATCTCAATCTCTCTACGTTTGGCTCGGGCATCAATATCTGCGTGCAGATAAATTTTTAACTGCGCATGTGGGGCGACTACCGTTCCAATATCTCTACCTTCGACAACAATTCCAACTGGAGCCTGGGCAATATATTTGCGCTGAATTTCCAATAAAAAATTTCGAACCTGTGGCATTGCTGACACTTTACTAACCGAATCATTGATTCGCTGCATTCTAATTTCAACTGACACATCTTTGCCGTTGATTAGCACCTTTGGGGAAACTGGTGAGGTTTCAAATGAGATTTCATTACTTGATAGCTCCTGCATCAATGAATCTTCCGAATCAATTTTCTTCTCTAACGCAAGTAATGTAACGGCTCGATATAAGGCGCCGGTATCTAGATAGCTCCAATTGGCCCTAATTGCGATCGCTTTTGCGGTAGAAGATTTGCCAGAACCACTTGGACCATCAATTGCTAAAACCAGGTTCGACATGTACTTAGTCTATCTTTAAGAACTAAATTAATTTATCGATATTTGGCTGGATGAACCTTAAATCCTTGCTCAATTAAATGAAGCGACAACTTTTGACAATCAGATTGCGATAAGGCCAGGGTAATCAATCCTGTTTCTTGACCTGGTGAGTGCTCAATACTTAGGTCTTCAACATTTACATTTACCTGAGCGCACTCATTGAAAATCCGCGCAAGCTGGCCTGGTTTATCATCGATTACAATTGGTAAAAATGAATAATCTCGTTCTTTAGCTCCATGTTTACCAGGAATTCTATCCTTGCCCTCAATGCCTGACTGCAGAAAACTCTTAACATTTCTCTCATTTTTACTAGACAAGTCTTTTTCTAATTTAGATAAATCATCTATCAATCTTAAAAGTGCAACCGAAACACTTTGATTGTTATTAAGAAGAATCTTGGTCCAAAGCTGGGCATCAGATTTTGCAAGTCGGGTAACATCGCGCAATCCTTGGCCGGCGGTGCTCAAGTTTTCTTCAGATATTGCGTTCAATTGGGCCGCAAGGGCTGAGCTTAAAATTTGTGGCAGATGTGAAAGACTTGCCACTACCTCATCATGTTCGTTAGCACTCATCCAATATGCAGTTCCAGAACAGATCTTTATCAACTCAGAGACAATGCCCTTGGCGCGATCATCAGCATCTAGATTTTCAATTGCAATCCAGGCCCGTCCATCAAACAAGTCAGCTCTAGCTCCTTCTGCTCCGGAGACCTCACGGCCAGCCATGGGGTGCAATGAGATAAAGTTTTTGGTGTTACCTGATAACTGCTTCACCTTAAGTTGAAGATCAGACTTTACGCTAGATAAATCACAAACTAATGAGTTGGGATTGCTTGAAATTTGTTCTAAAACAACCTCTTCAGTTACATCAACTGGGACTGCAATTAATATCAATTCAGGTTGTGAAATTTGTTCACCTTTTACCAAATCAACTGCTAAAAGTTGAGCAGCCGGTTGAATATCAATAATTTCGACTTTTTTTCCATAAGATTTAAGGGCAAGAGCGATTGAGGTGCCAATCAATCCGGCGCCAACAACGCGTACTGAGGCAAACATTGAATTATTGAGCGAGATCTTTGCGCAATGAAGCGGCGCCTCGTAGGTAAATATGCTTTACCTCTTGAAGATCAAGGTCCAAGTTTGCGTGCATAAGCACTCTGACAACTCGAGGCATAGCTTGAGCAACATCAATCTCTTGTGCACAAAGCAATGGCACGCCAGATAGGCCAATACCCCTGGCAGCCACGGCTGGAAACTCACTTTTAAGATCAGGTGTAGAGGTTAGAAGCACTGAAATCAGATCATCGCGGGAAAGAGCATTCTCTGCAAGCATTTTCGTCAATAGCTCCCCAACAGCTGCCTGCATCTCCGCAGCAGAGTCCACGCTCAACTGGGTCGCCCCACGTATACCTCTGACTCTCATTTGATAATAGTAGCGAGAATGAGTTCAATCTCGATTAACGTTTAGTTAATAAGTAAAGATGTCGCTAAAGTGAGAAAACTATTTTATTAATATCGATAAATATATTTATATGGTTTGAGGTCCTAGCCTAAATACCGATTTGTATATAAATCTATAGACTTACAGACTCCCAAAAGTCGATAAATTGATACTTTGGGCCTGTTCAAATACCGATAAATATATAAATTGATATTTGTTAAGCCGACTTATTGTTTTATGTTTAAAACCTTAAATAAATTAAGCAACTCTGCACTATTTAGAATCCTGTGCCTGCCCGGCTTCATATCTCCTATACCGATTGGACCAAACTCAGTTCTAATCAGGCGCAAAACCTTTAGTCCTAAGGATTCAATAAGCCTTCTGATTATGTGGTACCTGCCCTCATGAATTGTGATCTCCACCCAGTGGTGGTTGCGACTGACTGCTCTGGCGTGAACTACTTTTATCGCCCGAGCTAATCCGTCTTCAAGGCGCACCCCTTGCAACAATTGGTCGGATAGCTGCTTATTAAACTCCCCCTCGATCTCAACCAAGTAGTGCTTTTCCAACCCATATGAGGGATGGGTTGCGCGATGGGCAAACTCACCATCATTTGTCAGCAGAATTAGTCCCTCAGAATCCTTATCAAGACGGCCGACGTGATAGAGGCGGTCTTTCCTATCCTTAAAGTAGTCACCTAAATTATCCCGACCCTCAGGGTCTGACATGGTGGAAATTACGCCTCTTGGTTTATGAAAAGCAAGATAAGTTTTAGACTTTGTTAACTTTAAACTCTCACCATCTACTTTAATGTCACTTATTTCCGGATCTGCTTTAAATCCAAGCTCGGTGATGGTCTCACCATCTATGCTGACTCTGCCCTCGGCAATTAATTTATCTGCAGCCCGACGGCTTGCCACACCAGCTTCGGCAATTAATTTATTTAATCTACTTAAACCCACGCGCAACTCTACCGCGAAAATACGGCAGCAATATTTAGATCTTTTTAATCAGTTAATGTTGAAAGTAACTCATCCAAGCCATCAATATCAGGCAAAAATGGCGCTAGCGCAGGCAAATCTGCGATGGAGTTAAGGCCCAATTTTTCAAGAAAAAATGAGGTTGTTTGATACAGCACAGCGCCAGATTCGCCTTCAATTCCAGCCTCCTCAACCAATCCCCGATTAACCAAGGTCTTCATAACCGCTTCGACATTAACCCCTCTGATTGCTGAAACTCGAGCTCTTGAGACTGGTTGTCGATACGCGATAACCGCTAGGGTCTCTAACGCGGCCTGCGTCAATTTGGCTTGTTGGCCATCTAGGACAAACTTTTCAACTAGCCCAGACATCTCCGGGTGGCTGTAGTAGCGCCAACCTCCTGAAACCTGGCGTAGTTCAAAGCCTCTCTGCTCAACCTCATACTTTGCAGCCAAAGCAGTCAGTGCTGACACAATCTCCTCAGTCGGCACCTCAATGATCTGTGCTAGAACAAGCTCCGAAACAGGCTCATCTACCACCATTAAGATAGCTTCTAAGCTTCGTTGAAGTTCAACTTCAGACATTATCGGCCTCATCTACTGGTTGTGGTGGAATATCAAACTCATCGCTTACCCTAACCTCACCATCTGCGCTGCCAACCCAAGTTATCTGCAGCTCGCCAAGTGAAATTACCTGTTCAAACCTTACGACCCCTTCACGATATAGCTCAAGTAGAGCCAGGAATCGAGCCACAACCACCAAGGTTGAGCTGGCATCTGATACTAAAGATCTAAAAGTTACTCGACCTGCCTTGCGCAGCATCTCTACTACCTTAACCGCCTGCTCTGCGACGCTAACTAATGGTCTATGCAGGTGGTCAATGCTGAAGATGGGGGTAGTTTTAGGGGTCAAAACTCGGTTTGCAATGGCGGCAAAGCGCTGGGCGCCAACCCCGATCAATACCTCAGGAAGTAGTTGGGCAAAGTGCGGCTCTAATGCCACAGTTCTTGGGAAGGACTTCTCCTCCCGCTCTATTCGGTCACTGAAGATTGCCGCAATCTCTTTAAAAGCCCGATATTGCAGCAGTCGGGCAAATAGCAGATCTCGCGCCTCCAGTAGAGCTAGATCTGACTCATCATCTACCTCACCTGACGGAAGTAACTTCGCCGCCTTTAAATCTAAAAGTGTTGCTGCCACCACCAAAAATTCTGTGGTTTTATCCAAATCCCAGCCATTTTCACTGTTTTCTAACTGCTTTATATATGAAATGAACTCATCGGTGACAGTACCAAGTGCCACCTCGGTGATATCCATCTTGTGCCGGGAGATAAGTTGTAAGAGTAGGTCAAAGGGGCCATCAAAATTCTCTAGGTGCAGGGAGAATCCAGCTACCCGCCCATCTGTAATTGAAGGTGTGGCAGCCACCTGTGGCGTAAAAATTTCTTGCGACATGCGCACAAGATACTTCACACATCCTTGCCTTTGCACTTGCCCCACCGTAGGTTCTGGCCATGGGAAAAAACGCTAGACAGACTTCTCGGTTAAACGTTAAATCGACAAACTCACCTGCCCGTTCCAATCCACGGGAAGAGAGTTTGGCAACTACCTCAGATGTTTTGGGCAGAAAACAAAAAAACTTTCCAGAGCCACCAAAAAATCCTGCTGCTGGCAATGCCAGAGTGATCTCTGTGGTTAACCAAAAAGGTGGAGTTGGTAAAACTACAACTGCAATTAATTTAGGAGCTGCGTTAGCTGAAGCTGGCCGCCGAGTTTTATTGATTGATTTTGATTCGCAGGCCTCTATGACAACTGGATTAGGAATTAAGGGAGCTGCTCTTCGGGAGCAGTATGGCTCTATTTGGTATTTATTAAATGACTCAGAGGCAAAGCTAGAGGATTTCATTCTTAAATCTGCAGTTGCTGGGTTGGATTTCATTAGAGGTCATGAGGATCTAGCAGCAGCTGAAGCCGCTTTCGTATCTGAAATTGCCAAGGAGCACAAACTAAGAAAACTATTGGCACCAGTGCTTGATAAATATGATGTGGTTCTAATTGATTGCTCACCATCACTTGGCACCCTTACAGTAAATGCACTAACTGCATCTAATGGCGTAATTATTCCGATGGAATGTGAGTACTTTGCAGTTCTTGGTTTATCTCTAGTGAAGAAAACCATTGAGAAAATCAAAGAAAACACTAATCCGGAGTTAGAGATTTACGGAATATTAGCAACGATGTTTGAGCGAAAAACCAGCCATTCTCGTGAAGTTTTAGAGTTAATTGATAAAGAGTTTCCAGAAGAGGTATTTGACACAATAATCTCTCGCACAGTTAGGTTCTCCGAATCAACTGTTGCGGGCTTGCCAGTGACAGCATATGCCAGCAGTAGTACTGGTTCAGCCTCTTATCGACGATTAGCTAAGGAATTAATAGCACGAGGAGGAGCAAAATGAGCCGCAGAGTAAGTTTGCCGGGCGCAGATGAGTTATTTAGAAACACTGCAACTTTAAGTGCGGTGCCTTCTCAACGCGAGAGTGCCGAAGAGATTACCGAAGCTCCAGTATCAAATGCTAAGCAAAAAAACGCTGTTAGACAGACTCCAAGGCGACGAGTAAATGCATTTGACCGCTCCCCTTCAGGTAGAGAAAAGCATGATGAGAAAATTACTGTGTATTTATCACCAGATGAACTTTATGATTTGGATCAGGCGCGGCTTGCACTAAGAGGAGATCTTGGCCTAGCTGTTGATCGCGGCCGAATTGTTAGAGAATCACTTTCAATCATAATTGCAGATCTAGAATCTAAAGGCGATCAAAGTATTATTGCTCGCCGATTAAGAGGCAGATAGATCTACTTTCCTCTTGGATGAGCGGTACTGTAACTTTCCCGAAGTCTGTCAATTGTGATTAACGTATAAATTTGAGTTGTTGTAACCGAGGCGTGTCCTAATAATTCTTGCACCACTCTAATATCTGCCCCACCATCTAATAAATGAGTTGCAAAGGAGTGACGCATTGAGTGTGGTGAGACCTGCTCTTTAATACCTGCTCGCTCTGCAGCTTTAATCACAATATTCCAAGCACTTTGCCGGGTAAGTCGACCACCCTTTTGATTTAAGAAAAAAGATTTTTGGGTTGAGTTTTTTACAAGAGTTGGCCGAGATCTAGTCAAATAGTTTTCTAGGGCAGCAACTGCAAAACTACCAATAGGAACAATACGCTCCTTGCCACCCTTGCCACGAAGTTTGATTGTGGTCACACTCTCGCTGCCGCTAGAGATCGTTGATAGATCTACCAGATTTAACTCCACAATTTCACTAACTCTGGCGCCAGTTGAGTATAAAACTTCAACCAAGGCTCGATCTCGAATTGAAACTAGGTCATCTCCGGCAATGTTGAGTATTTTTAAAACCTGCTCCACACTCAATGCCTTCGGCAAACGTTTGCTAATTTTTGGTGGCTTAAAATTAAGAGCTGGATTATTAAAACCATGCTCCTTAGCTAGGTATCCGTAGTATCCCCTAACACTTATTACATTACGGGAAATAGAGGACTCTCCCATTTTGAACTCTGTATTATCTTTCCCGCGCAGCCAAGCGACATATAGAGTTAAATCATCTGATGATGCAGATTCAACTGAAAGTTGTTTTGTCGATAAATAGTGAAAATATCGCTCTAAATCACGACGATATGCCTCGGTTGTATTTTTAGATAGACCCTTTTCAATTGTTAGAAAATTGAAAAAATCAGCTAAATGATCACTTGCCATGCTTTGCAATTGCCGCTGCAATCAAACCAGCAAACAAAGGATGTGGCCGAGTTGGCCGAGATAGAAACTCAGGGTGGGCTTGAGTACCAACATAATACGGATGAATATTTTTTGGTAACTCAACGAACTCAACTAGATGCTTATCTGGGGAAAGACCGGAGAAAACCATTCCAGTGCTTGTTATCTGATCGCGATACTTATTATTAACTTCATATCGATGTCGATGTCTCTCACTTACCTGCAAGGCACCATAAACTCCAGCAACTAGCGATCCTGGAAGAAGATCAGCTTTATATAAACCAAGCCTCATAGTTGCACCCATTTGACCATTGCCAGCCACAATATCGACCTGCTCACTCATTGTTGATATCACTGGATTACTAGTCTTATCATCAAACTCAGCAGAGTTTGCATCCTTTAAGCCAGCTAGATTGCGCGAAGCCTCAATAACCATACATTGCAAACCAAGACATAACCCTAAGGTCGGAATTTTATTCTCTCTGGCAAATTTAAGTGCGCCAAGTTTGCCTTCAATTCCCCGAACACCAAAACCACCTGGAACACAAATGGCATCTACATCAGCAAGGCTCTCAGCTGCCTGTTGGTCTGACACACAACTATCACTAGCTACCCACTTAATATTGACCCTGGCATAATTTGCAAATCCACCAGCGCGCAATGCTTCAGTTACTGATAAATAGGCATCGGGCAGATCAATATATTTACCGACTAGTGCCACAGTCACTTCATGTTTTGGGTTATGAACCTTATTTAATAGATCCTCCCACTCACCCCAAACCACATCTGTTGTTTTAATACCAAGTCGCTTGACCACATAACTATCTAATCCTTCGGCATAGAGCACCTTAGGAATATCGTAAATAGAGGGCGCGTCCACTGCTGCCACAACTCCTGCTAACTCAACATCACACATCAATGAAATCTTGCGCTTTACCGATTCAGGAATTTGCCGATCACTTCTTAACACAATTGCATCTGGGGTAATACCGATGGAACGAAGAGCTGAAACTGAGTGTTGGGTGGGCTTAGTCTTTAACTCACCCGATGGGCCCATATAAGGAACTAAGGAAACATGTAAATAAAAAACATTATCCCGGCCAACATCTTGCCTAATCTGTCGAGCCGCCTCCAAAAATGGCAACGATTCAATATCGCCAACCGTGCCACCAATTTCAGTAATAACGATATCAACATCTTCATTCGCCATGGCCTTGATGGCATCTTTAATTTGATTTGTGATGTGAGGAATTACTTGAACCGTCTCGCCTAAGTACTCTCCTCGACGCTCCTTGGCAATAACGGCTGAGTAAATTTGACCAGTTGTTATATTGGCAGAGCCATGCAAGTTTCGATCCAGAAAGCGCTCATAATGGCCGATATCAAGATCTGTCTCGGACCCATCATCTGTTACAAAGACCTCACCATGTTGAAAAGGATTCATTGTGCCAGGATCAACATTTAAGTATGGATCTAGCTTCTGCATGGTTACTCGTAAGCCACGAGCTCGCAATAAACGACCTAAACTTGAAGCGGTAAGTCCCTTGCCTAAACTTGAGGCGACGCCACCTGTAACAAAAATATGTTTACTCACATGAGGGGCGGTCATGGAGCACTAACTTATCATGGATTGTCTAACAATGGTTAATAACTCACTTGCGTGCTCCTTGGCAGTTTGAGAATCCTCCTGACCGCTAAGCATTCTCGCAATTTCAATTTTGCGCTCCTCCTCACTTACCTCGGTAACATCACTTTGAGTTATTGAGCCTGATTCACTTTTCTTCACCACCAAATGGTTATCTGCCCAAACTGCAACTTGAGGTAGATGTGTCACAACAATTACTTGTGATGATTTTGAAAGTTTGGCAAGCCTTCGGCCTACCTCAACAGCTGCCTTACCACCAACTCCTGCATCTACCTCATCAAAAATATATGTTCCAATTGGTTCAGCTTCGGCGATTACAACCTCTAACGCCAGCATTACGCGCGATAACTCACCACCACTTGCCACCTTACTTAATGGCATTGCACTTGCACCGGCATGAGCGGAGAATAAAATTGAAATTTCATCTAAGCCAAATTGCGAGTACTGATCTGGCTTATCACCAGGTGATACATCTTGCTTAATCACAAAGCTTGCATTTGGCATCGACAGATTTCTTACCTCCTGCGTCACTTTTTCTGACAATAGCGAAGAGACTTGCTGGCGATTTTTTGATAATTCAACAGCTAATTTTTGTAATCTACTAAATAGTTGATCACGTTCTTGTTCTAACTCTAAAAGTCGCTCACTACCACCGGCTAGATCAGATAGTCGCTCCTTAACCAAAGATCCCTCTTCAATTAATTGTTCAAAAGCTATCTGTCTATCACTGCCTTTACCAAACTTTTTAAGCAACGAGTTCAGTGCTGACTTTCGCTCCTGCAAAAAAGCAAAACGAGCAGGGTCTGCCTCTAATGAAATCAAATAAGAGTTAAGGTCACTGCCAATATCTTGCAGGTTCAGCAGGCTCTCAGTGAAGCGCTCTGCGATCTTATCTAACTCAATATCTTTGCCAGCAACTGAATCTATTGATTTACGTATTTGCTGCAGCAGATTCACCGCTGAGATCTCATCGCTTTCAAAAAGATTTAATGCAGATGTGACCGCTTGATTTAATTGTTCGACTGAGCCTAGTTTTGCGAGCTCATTTTCAATCTGCTCGAGTTCACCAGATTTTGGTGAGAGTTTTGAGTACTCAGCAGCAAACTCCTCTAATAAAGTAATCTCTTTATCACGTTGATTTAGTTGCGATTTAAGTTCAAATATTTTCCTACTTAACTCCCCGTACTGTTGATGCACCTCTTGATAATCGGTGATATCAATACCACCGAACCTATCTAATAACTCCCTACTAACAGCTGGTTTTAACAATTTAGATGATGAGGACTGTGCATGAATCTCGACTAATGAAGCGGCAAATGCGGTGATTGCCGAAGCAGAGCTGACAGTATTGCCAATTAATACCCGAGATTTTCCTTGCGAATTAATCGTCCTAGTTATAACCACAGAATCATCTTCAATCTCTCCACCATTTTCTAAGATCTGACTCTGTAATGAATTTGGAATCAAGAATCTGCCAGTGATGACAGCACGCTCTTGACCGGTTCGGACTAACTCGGCATCACTTTTGCCGCCTAAAACCAACCCCAATGCAGTTAGCACCATTGTTTTACCAGCACCAGTTTCACCAGTTAATACCGTTAATCCCGGCTTAAATTCGATATTTGTACTTTCGATGACACCTAAGGACTTAATTGAGATCTCTTCTAGAAAACTTTTATTAACTTTCTTACTCACCACGCCAACCCTCAACTGGCAACTTAAACTTAGCCACCAACCGATCGGTAAAGGTTGCAGGCTTAATGTGAGCAAGCAATACATCCTCTTTAGCGCTAGTTAAAATAATACGGTCATTTAGCTCTAACTTTGTGCGCCTTATGCCATCAGCGTTTAAGTCAGCTGAGGCACTTGCTAGATCTATCACAATCTCTGATTGCGGCGAGACCACCATTGGTCTAGAAAAGAGCGCATGAGCTGCAAGTGGTAATAAAACTAACGCATCTACCTCTGGCCAAACAACTGGTCCGCCAGCTGAGTAGGCATACGCGGTTGAGCCAGTTGGAGTTGCACATATAACTGAATCACACCACCATCTAGACAGTGGCCGGTGATCTATTTGCACAAACAGATCAATCATTTGATGATCATTTCGCTCGACCAATACTTCGTTCAATGCCCAGCCAGCTAAAATTTCTTTCCCACCTCGAAGCAGTTGATAATTCAGACTCATACGTTCTTCTACTGTAAAACTGCCATTAAAAATTGCTTCTGTTATTTGGGCCAAAGTTGGCCGTTCAACCTCGGCTAAAAACCCAACATGGCCTAAGTTAATTCCCAGTACCGGCATACTCTTACCTCGGCACAACTCCGCCGCGCGCAACATCGTGCCATCACCGCCCAGCACTAATGCTAAATCGGCTTGTTCACTATCTTGCCAAGGAGTAGTTCCAGCTGTATTTATGGTTGAGAAAACTCTTAATTTTTTCTCATTAAATAACTTTGCTAGCTCAGTTGCTGTTGAGATAGCTTCCGCCCTTGTTGGGTGAGTAACAAGCAGTACTGAAGTAATCTTCTTACTCATGCTGGCCCCGTTTCGATCGCAAGGTCTAAATCTACTTGCCTTAAGGCAGGTGCGCCTTTTTGTAACCACAGAAAATACTCCACATTCCCGCTAGGTCCAGGAAGTGGGCTTGCTACTACCCCTAAACAACCAAATCCTTGTTCATATGCTGAAGCAGCTACCGCAGCTACCGCCTCTTTTCGAAGCTGGGCATCGCGAACTACGCCACCTGCACCAAGCTTGTCTTTACCAACTTCAAATTGTGGCTTAACCATTACCAAGAAATTTGCTGTCTCACTTGCAACTGAAAATAATGCTGGTAGAACTAACTTTAAAGAAATAAATGATAGATCGGCAACCACTAGATCGATCTGCTCACCTACTTGGACAGCGGTCAAATGGCGGACATTGACTCTATCTAAAATCTTTACCCGTGCATCACTTTGCAATTGCCATGCAAGTTGACCATAACCAACATCAACTGCCACTACCTTCTTAACTCCTCGCTTTAATAACACATCGGTAAATCCGCCAGTTGATGCTCCCGCATCTAAGGCGGTAACACCAGCGACATTTAAGTTTGAAAAGTGATCTAGTGCGCCAGATAACTTATGGCCACCGCGAGAGACATACTCATCTTGTTCATCAGCTAATTTAATAGAGGATTGAGCATCAACCACTGAAGCAGATTTACTAACAACCATGCCATTTACTAAAACTTTATTTGCCGCGATTAAATCGGCTGCGACCTCTCTTGATCTGGCTAATCCGCGGCGCACCAATTCAGCATCCAAGCGGCTTTTCACGCTACCTACACTCCGTCAAGATTTGTTAATGCTTGCTGCAATTGAGCATGAATTCTTTCAAACTCTGCGCTGTGTTCTGCTAGCGGCAAATCATTTACCGCCTTTACGCGTTCTTTAATCTTTGCTAAATCAATCTCGATTTGATCTGCGCTAACTGAGTTATCCATACTCCTAAGGTACTAAAAATCATTGTTTTATGCTGGTTTATTCGGTAATTTCTAGGAGTTAGAAAAAAATAAACCCCAGTTTTTAGGTGGGGTTTATTACTTAAATTGAGTCCGGCGGCGATCTACTCTCCCACAAGGTCCCCCTTGCAGTACCATCGACGCTATAGGGCTTAACTTCCGGGTTCGGAATGGGACCGGGTGTTTCCCCTATGCTAAGGCCGCCGAAACATTATTGAGTTATCAAGACAAGAATAAAAAAATAATTAGAAATTAATCTAATCAATTATTTTTATCCCCGACCGTAGCTCGGGAACCACACAGTGAACGCGATTCAAATTTATTTTTTATTAGTAGTTAAATCCTCGACCTATTAGTACCGGTCAGCTGCAAGGCTTGCGCCTCTTCCACTTCCGGCCTATCAACCCAATAGTCTCTTGGGGGTCTTACCT
>Ga0207940_1000043_pt1 | contig 42546 bp, 36 predicted proteins | sample LakMenEpi06Jul12_FD_150676 | JGI IMG/M metagenome (GOLD analysis project Ga0207940, IMG submission 150676) | Freshwater microbial communities from Lake Mendota, WI - 06JUL2012 deep hole epilimnion (SPAdes) | ecosystem: Environmental > Aquatic > Freshwater > Lake > Epilimnion/Euphotic zone ... | reverse complement strand
GGGGTATAAAGGAGTGGGGGGTATAAAGGAGTGGGGGGTACAACGAAAAAGAATCTTTTTAATCCGATATAACAAACTTTTTAATATTGGTGAATTAAAACGTATCACCCTTATCTCATCAAATGTACCACGATTTAAAAATTCTCTCTCGCGTTTCTGCACGCTGTTTTAACTGATAGTGAAAATAAATTTTTCAGTATAAAAGCATGTTAATATGTAAGTAAGGCACACGTTTTCTATTAAATTCATACTGATAATTTTTTCAAAAGTAATATTGATATTTTAAAAGTGATACTCTATATAGAACGTAAGCTTCTATGGAATTAATTAGTGGTTGCATACCAAAGTAATCAACAAGTAAGTACATGTCCATAAAAGTTTTTCACGGAATCTCAATAAGATAATTATTAGTATGATTTACATAATGCGGTATAAAAAAAAATGGCTCTAAAAAATCCCCTAAAATTAGAAATAAATAGTACTCTAGCCATAGGTGCATTTCACAATAAAATTCTACTAAGCTACCCTCAAACTTTGTATAAATTATATACTTAAAGTATAATCACAAGTTTTTTAATAAAAAATTATAAATAATGTTGCCGTAATTTAATAAAGTTAAAAACTCGTAATTATTTATTTCTAGCCACTCGATATTAAAAGTTTCAAAAGTAAGTTTATAGCGTAAAGGTATTAAATCAAATAACTTTTCTTTTATTTTATCACCAAAAGTATCGCTAAAACTAAAGTATTCCATAAAACCATTACGTTTATTTCTCTTCTCGTCGATTAATTCTAAAAATTTGTTAAATAAGTACATAAACAATAAAATTGCAAAAAAATATATAAGTAATCTAACGAAAAAATACTTAGTAGGAAGTATCTCATATATAAACTGTAAGTAATAACGACAATAGTTTTTAATGTTACGCGCCAAAATTGCATAAATTACTTTGCAGTAATTAATAAAAAAATACTTAAGTTCCGTAAATCACTTGGGGTTTCAGTAAATTCAACGTAAAAAACTTGAAATTCTACCGGCATTTATAACATTTAAGTGAAATGTTAGGGGGAACAAATATAAGTATACAATAGCTAGTACTTTAGAGAAATAGTAAATGAAAGAATCTCTATAATAAGAAGTGTTTCAGGCATATATAATAAATTCCCTTATATTTACAAAAACATAAATATAAGGTCATAAGTATAATGAAAATAATGTGTAATGATCTAACTGATCAACCAGTCAATCGTGTATTAAAAGTAGTATATTATATCAAAAGATATAAACTATATCCGAGTTGATTACTAAACTTGGCAGGGTTATAACTAAACAAATTAATGATATTAATGTTATATCTTTTAAAAAAAAGTTATCAAACAATAAATCAACAAAAAATGAAACTATACTTAAAATTTTATCAATATTATTTAGTCAAATTAAATATAAAAAATATGTATACAAGGTAAAACCAAAAAACCAAAAAAATCAACGACACATTGTTGAAAAGTTAGGATGTAAATACACATACTTATACAAAATAAATAGTATAACAGCAAAGATCAATAAATACTTTAATGGAGTAAAATACAATATCTTAAAAAAGTAATAATAAACAACTACAGCTGGTATTGTTAAATCTTGAATTTTATTTTTTATAAAGGTAAAAAAATCTATAAATCAATTTTTTTTTAATTTTTTTTTAGTTTTAGGTTGGCTTTTTATCTTTATAATACCGTCTAGTATAACGTCAGCGGAAACTTGATTGGTCAGGAGGTCTTTTTCATAAATTTCTGGAGTAGTTTTAAAGTATTGATCATCGACCTTACATTCTTTAGGGTAAGATTGTATAATGCGGCTTAGACACAACTTAATCTCCTCTAATACAAAAGTATCGCAATAAAAGTAGTCTAGTTTAAATTTAACTAAATTAATTACGTTTAAATTTAAACTCTCTAAAATTAAGTAATCTTTATTAAAATATTCAGGAAAAAAATTCAAAAAGTCTGACGTATAAAAACTTTTTTCTCAAACATAGCCTAAATTATAACAGTCTTTAGTCAAATATAAGTTTAATCGTTTTTTTAAATTTAATGAGTGTACTATTCAATTTAAATTTTTTTGAGAAACTTTTAACACAGCGGGTAACGACAGTAAATTTAAATTTTTCGTACTAATGGTTAAAATAACCATACCGCTAGGTAAAACTATTATAGATTTCTTTAAGTTGTTTAAAGATTTCATTAATTTTAAAACCTCGTGTAGTGAATAAAAGCTTTTTTGCGATAAACATTTAATTTTTTCTTTTTTAGATTTTCTAAAATAATTGCATAGATTTTTTTTTAGTTTTAAAAGATCGTTTTTCGAGACACCAGAAGATAACATTAATTTTTCAATGTACATATCAGGTGTTAAACATCGTTCGTTCTCTAGCTCATCGTCACTATTCCGCAAAGACGCTATTAAAACCTCAATTATACCGGAGCTATCGAAATTAAGTTCTTTTTGCAAAAATAGTATAAATTGTTGCATTGAGTCTTCAGATGATTCAGTTGAATCATCGTCATGGGGGTCTGACTCTGTAGAGTCAGCACCACTGGAATCGACAGAATCATCGTGTAAAATATTTAACAAATCAGAATTAACTAAAATAAATCTATACTTAAAAAATAAAAAATTTAATAATAGCAAACCTATAGTAACATTTAAATAAATTAATATAGACATACTAAACATAACTATAATATTTTGAAATTCTATAGTGATAGTTTTAAAAACCAACTTATATTTAAAAGATAATAGTATAGTATTGACAGAGTAAAAAAGATTGAGAATATCTTCAAAAAACTTAGCAACAAGATTAAGCTTATTTTTTAGTAAATCGCATCAAACTACGTTTAACTGAATAAAGTTAATAATTCCATCAATTATTTTAATATCTATTAAAGTTATTTGTGTCATTCTGTAGGTTTTGGTATTTCTGGGTTACCACTATAAGTTAACAAAGGTAGTCCAAGGACAACTAATACAAAAACAAATAATAAAAGTTTTCTATTTTTTAAATATAACCACACATTATTTAAATTTTTAAACAAATTTAAAAAGAAATTAAACACAGAAAGTAATATAAGTGTGTTAAACGCCTTATCTAAAAAATTAGATATAATTAAAAAAATTATGATATTTACCCCCCTGGGGTGCCGATGAGTATGCAAAAATTCCATATAAATAGGTATTGAAAATGATGAAACAAAGTCATACCTATTTAATCACGGGTAGCACCACTGTAAAATGTCATCCATAATACCGGGGATAAATATTAATAAAGAAAAATAATTTTCCGAAATTATCTGTAATTGTAAAGTAATTCAATTTAGCATTACTAAAAATGTAAAATAAAAAAATGAAATAGCAGTATAAACCAAAGCAATTACGGGGTAGTTTATTTTAAAGTATCTTCAAATTATTGAACAAAATAGATCATACTTATTAACCAACAAACTAGGAATATACATATAATAATTAGGAACTACATTATTTAAATAATTCATTAATCATATTAAACGCTTGTCAACTAAAAATTCAGTTTTTGAATCAAATACCGGATGTTTGCGAACAAACTCATCTAAGTCGTTATCTAAGTAAAAAATAAAAAATCTAGTTAAGTCAAGAAGTAAGTCTATTGTAATGAGATAAAGTTTAAAAAAATAGCACAAGACCAGCAATATTTTTAAAATAAGTATACAAACTATAGATATAGGTCAGTAAAAAAAATTCAGTATAAAAATATAAATATAATTATTTAGATAAATACCGGTGTATATATAGTAAACTACTTGAATTTTTAAGGTGAATAGGTGTTGATAAAACAGCACATCTATATAAAAATTTCACAATATTATGTCATACCGTACCCCCATTAATCTTAATATTTGAAAAATAATAATAGAAGCGTAAATAAACAAAGGAACACCTAGACTCAAGTAGTAGACATATCTACTATTATATCAACGTTGATGGTTTTTAGTGTCGAATTTTCTCATTATATTAACTTTGCAGAAAGAAAAAGTACTAAGCTAAAAACTAAAAAAAAATATAATAGATCTTTTTCAAATATTGGGGACATTATATTAATATTTATAATATTATCACAAAAAAGTCAAACTGTATTAGCTGACAGCGCTAGTTTTTTTTTTAAAATGTCCAATGTAGATTCAAAAAAAGTTATATTCTTCACAGGCATAAAATAAAAATTAGTATCAATTAAATACACATAAATAAAAAAAAAATGAAAACTTCATACCAGCTTCCCAAATAAAAATAAAATACTGTATAAGAGTAAATCCCAGTCTAAAACAAAAATTAAATAAAAATTAAATAATTTTACTTTAGTTATTAAAGTGAAAAAACTAAGTATTATTACATAAATAGCGTCATTAGTTGTGATATTAGGAATAAAAAAATAAAAACTTATATAATTAGTAAAAAATTTAAAAAAAATGGGTAACTCATAAAATACATATATTAAGAAAAAAAAAACATAAAAAACGTAAACATAATAATGGTTTATTTTATTTAAATTTTTACTAAATCTGGATATCAAAAATGTATTGTATCTCTCGCGAAAGTTAAATAAATACCAGTAGTAGTTTAATTTTATTAGTTTAAACGAAAAGAAAAAAAGTAATAAACATAAATTAAAATTAATTATAGAGTAATAATTTGTAGTTTTATGTCTTGAAGTAAATATTACTAAATTCCCAATATAACTTAAAAATAATAAAAAAAAACTATATAATATTAAATAATTTATGAAGTAATTAGTATTTAGGTAATGCAAGAAAGTTATAAAATTTAAAAAAACAATAAAAATTAATAACTCTTCTATATCCTCACCGAATCATCAAGAAGTTCAGGACGGTTCTAATCAGGACCAAAATGAGCCAGTTAATAAATATAAATAAACTAATAAAAAAAATAATAGTACATTTTGCGAAGAATCAAGTTTATAAATTGATAAACTATACAAAAACTTATAAAGCATAAATATATAAACATAAACCTTAAATAGTTTTAATAGTATATGAAAATATTGTATAGAAGTAAACTCAATATTTAATAAATAGTTTAAGCTTAAGCTTGAACAAAAAAAACTGTAAACTAATAGGTATAAATAAATGTTAAATTGACAAAACATAACAATAATAAAATATAAAAAAAAACTACTCTTTACAAAAAATAAATATATTATATAAAATAATTTATTTATTATTTCAATATTTATTACCAAATCAAAATAACTATATATAACCATTCCCGAGTTAATTTAAGGCGGAATAGAGGAATCGAACCTCTATTTCTGGGACCACAGCCCAACGTTCTACCACTAAACTAATTCCGCCACAAAAGTTAATTTCCAAACTCCGCATTTTGTTTTTCCCCCTCTAGTAATAAAGCTAAACCATACTCAATCCACTGTTTAATAACATCATAATAAACTTCAACAAAACCAGTAACTGGATACGACTTTAAAAGAGGGTTACCGATAAAAGAAAAATCCAGCAATAAACGCCTATTGTCTTTTTTGCCAGAAAAACTTATTCCAAACATTTCGCTTATCTCACGCTCAGCTCACGTTATATTCTGAAAAAGAGTATTAAAAGTTTTAGTTAATATACTTGATGTATTATGTGTCAATACAACTAGCTTCTGCCCTAATTTTGTAGAAAAGAAGGTGTACATTAAAATATTTAGATTTGTACTAAGAGAGGTTTTAAAAGCTAAAGTTTTATTTACCTCAAAAGCATTCAAGTCGACAAAAAAAACTTTATACAATAATGTCGAATAACGAAACAGCAAGCCGTAAAAAAAAATCCAACTACTATAAATATAAAGAAAAACATATTTAGTATAAATAATTTGGAACACGGAAAAATTTATTAAACTGACAGATGACAATTTTAAGACAGATAAGAAGTCAAAGATCAATTATTAATTTAATTATACATAAAGTGTCCGGGACTAGACTTGAACTAGTAACCTCAAGATTTTCAGTCTTGCGCTCTACCAATTGAGCTACCCGAACTATTAAAGTATTTTAAAAAATTTAGAATAAAAAGTAATATATATGCTACTGCTTAAATAAACAGTATTAAAACAAGTTAAATAGAATATTTTTATATTATACAGTAAAAATCAAGAAAAAAAATTAATTGAAAATTTTATAGGCTTTTTTCAATGTGAGGAATAAAACTTATAAGTTTTTCTTAAAAGGTTAAGCTCAATATTTCTATTATTATAGTAAATAACTATTTTCCGTATGAGCAAGGTTGGATTCGAACCAACGATAGTTTCCTAGTAGATTTACAGTCTACCGCCTTAACCGCTCGGCCACTTGCTCTAATACCTACTATTGGACTTGAACCAATACCCATAAAGGACAAGATTTTAAGTCTTGCATGTCTACCAATTTCATCAAGTAGGTAATATTACTATAGTAGATATGCGGCACCTGCAGCGATTACACAAATAAACGCAAACAGTTCAATCATAGCTAAACCCAACAGTGATAAACCAAAAACTGAATCATAAGCAGAAGGGTTTCTACTAATACCATATAATAGACCGCAAAAAATCAAACCAACACCTAAAGCGCAGCCGCCCAAAGGTAACATACAAATTGCTGCAGCAACTACCTTCATTCCAACGAGAAAAACTATTTTAGTTATATAAGAAATATATATATATATAATGCGAATAAACATATTCTATCTTCTAATATATGTCAATTAGTTCAAATACTAAGTCTATACTTAGTATACAGATCTCAGGGGTTAGACGACGAAACAAAATTTACGTTATAAGTATGGTATGATCAAGGTTCCCATCAAATCAATGGTCTACCCCTACCAGTTTTTAAATTTAGTCTAATATATGAAAATTTAAAGGTAGAAAATAAACTAAATAACAACTCTACAAATACTCATATAAGCATAATATTAATAATATAATTATTAATCATATATTAAAAAAAATTTAAATAGAAAATATATTATATAAGATTTATTTTATAAAAATTACGCTTAATTAACTTACCTTCTTTAACAAGGAAGGTAGGAGTTGAACCTACATTGATGATTTTGAAGACCATTGTCCTACCGTTGAACGACTCCCTTACTAGTATAAAATTTGTTAAATTTGTTAAATTATTAGTCCACCAGCAGATTCCCCTACCGGTACCTTGTTTCAACTTCACTCAAATTACTAATTTTGAACCAAGGACCCAACTATAATGAATAATACAGTATAAACTAGCGTACCAGACAAAACAATAAGGGCTTACCTCAGAACTAAATTAACTTTCCGAGCGTGATGGGCGGTGTGTGCAGAATTTAGTATGAAGTTCACCGCGTCATTCTAATACGCGATTACTAACGATTCCTACTTTATATTTTCTCTTGCAGAAAATACTCTGAACTTAGATAATTTTTACAGATTACTTGAGCTTAAACCCTTGTATCTTATTGTAATTACCTTTGTAACACGCATTCGGCCCAATATATATAGTCCATACTGACTTGACTTACTTCCGTATACGCAAAGTTTCTATTGAAGATTCTTTGAGTAAACTAAAATGAATGTACTGCATTTCTACAGCAACAGTTAATAATAGTTAGAATTACATTCGTTTAGGACTAAACCATACACCTCACAACACGAACTGACGACAGCCATGCAGAGCCATTTTTATTAAACTGAACTAAAAATTTAAATTTAATCTAATAAAAAATATTGGTAAGGTTCTTGGTGTATTGTCCAATTAAGACACATGTTCCACCGTTAAGCTAAATTCCCGCCAATTTCTTTAAGTTTAAACCTTGCGGTTTTTTTCCCCAGGCGGAGTATTTGCGCGTTAGCTAAATGCACATAATATGCATAAAATACTCATTATTCATAGCATAGACTACTAGGGTCTCTAATCCTATTTGATACCTATGCTTTAGTACCTCAGCGTCAATTTGTAGTAGATTATTGCCGTGGCCGCTGGAGGTCTCTTTAGTCTAATTGTGCTTTACCCCTAAACTAAAGGTACCATAATCCCCCTATAAATTCTAGTATAACAGTATAGTTTTCATTAATTCATTAAAAATATGTTGTTAACCGCCTACTTACCCTTTACGCCCAATCACTGTGGATAACGCTCGCACCTCATGTCTTACCGCGACTGCTGGCACATGATTGGTCAGTGCTTCTTCAAAAAATTAATCATTATTACATTAATCGACAGGACTTTACAACTTTACGTCTTAGCATCCCCGCAAGATCACTGGATCTAGCTTGCGCTAATTGTCCAAGATTCTACACTGCTGCCCTTTGAAGGAGCGGGGTTTCTCTCATCCCCCATGTGGCCGAACGCACTCTCATGCCGGCTAAAGATTGCTGGCTTGGTATGGCTATTATCCTACCAACTACCTAATCTTGTATGAGCGCATCTAACAACGGTCCCTTAATCTATTGAAGTAGCTATATTTCTATATATACAACTTAGTCGAAAGGTTAGCTTAATATTTAGTTTAATAGTTAGGTAGCTTCTCATATATTACTCACCTTTACGCTGCTAAAATAAATTAATATTGTAGCAATCAACAATATGTAAATTTTCGCTCAACTTGCATGTGTAATATGTCTTGCTAGCGTTCACCCAGAACTAGAATCAAATCCTATGCAATTATGAAAAAAAATACTCTAGTATTTTATACTATATGTTAGATATAACTGTTACTAAACGCCATATTTTTCAATATTTTTATTTGCAACATTAAAATAATCTTTTTTTTATCTATTTGAGACTAAAATGTCAGTTTCATACTAAATAGTATTTATCTTGCCTAACTTAGCTACTCGACATGCTATGCTAATATAACAATCGATACACCATTGGTTAGTAATACTTGGTCCTCTCGTACTAAAGTCTTCGCATTTATTGTCTCCCATCACAGCAGATAAGGACCAAACTGTCTCACGACGTTCTTAACCCAGCTCACGTACCGCATTAATTAGCGAACAGCTAAACCTTTGGAAGCTTGTGCACCTCCGGGATGCGATGAGCCGACATCGAGGTGCCAAACAATCTTTTCGATAAGAACTCTCAAAGATTATCAGCCTGTTATCCCTAGCGTACCTTTTATCCGTTGATCGATACAAAACTCATTTTTATATATCGGGTCACTATAAAAAGCTTGCGCTATATAAATAATTGTAGTTATTTATATTATATCAAACTAAGTATTATCTTTTACTAAATATTAATATTTAATTAGTTGATAAATTTACACCTCCGTTACTATTTAGGAGGCAACCGCCCCAGTTAAACTACCAGTCATACATATTTCCTTAAATTTTTTTGTGTTAAGTAAATATTAATTTTTAAAAAGAGTAGTATCACACTGTTGTATAAACTTCTACTTATTCTCGACAATTTAAAAATTAATATAGTGTAAGATTATAGTAAAGGTGCATAGGGTCTTTCCGTCTAACTGCGAACTAGTCGTATCTTCACGACTATTATAATTTCACTGAGATAATGTTGGAGACAGTGGGGAAGTCGTTACTCCATTCATGCAGGACGGAACTTACCCGCCAAGGAATTTCGCTACCTTCGGACCGTCAGAATTACAGCCGCCGTTTACTGGGAATTATTAAAAAGCAAAACCTTTTTTTTTTATCTTGCAGCACCGGGCAGGAGTCAGACTTTATACTTCATTTTTCAACTTCGCAAAGTCCTGTGTTTTTAGTAAACAGTCGCTACCCCCTCTTTAGTGACGCCTAATTGGCACCCCTTCTTCCGAAGTTACGGGGCTAATTTGCCGAGTTCCTTCAACATTATTCTCTCATTACCTTAGTTTGTTCAACTTGCTAACCTGAGTCAGTTTTAATACGATTTTATATCTAAGTTATTTCCCGAGTTATTATACTGTCATCTTAGATAACCCATCAAATAATCAAGCCTTCGCTTTGTTTTTAGGGGTCGCATAACTTACTGTGGATTATCCTTGCAGTAAAACTCTATAGCTTTCGGTAATAACGTTTCTCACGTTATAAAGTTACTCATGCCGATATCATTACTTCTGATTTCTCCAAATTAACTTTCGTTAACTCTTCTAAAAAATACAGAACATTCCGCTACCAATATTCGAAATTTCGGTAATTTATTTACATCATAATTTTTAATAAATAATATATAGTAGTCTAAATATACCACCAATAATTCAATAAGCTGCGACGCTTTTTTTAAAGGATGACAGCTTCCATGCCGACCTCTTGAATTTTATAATTTTTATCTTATTTATAAATAAATATTTATGAACCTTAATTTTCGATCTGGGCTGTTTCCCTCTCGTTCTAGAATCTTTGCACTCTAGTACTGAATATAATTTTTTTTTTAATCAATTTGTTTATATATTAAAAATAAAAGCAGCGTTAACTGTTTATTAATTAATTAAACTACCTGGTTAAATAATAAATTATTCTCTACTTAAATAGATTTCGCGGAAAACCAGCTATCACCTTGTTTGATTAGCCTTTCACCCCTAGTCACAAGTCCTCCGAGAATATTGCAACATCCACCGGTTCGGTCGTAAATAAAACTAATAGTAATAAATACACCTGCTCATAACTAGATCACAAGGTTTCGGGTCTAATTATACTAACTAATTTTTATTAAAAACGCCTACTATTAATTAAGCTTGCTAGTAAAATTAACTCACCGGCCCATGATGCAAAAGGTACGTTGTAGCTTAAGCACCAACTACTCATACAACGGGTTTCAAGTTCTTTTTACCTAGAATAGTATACTTTTCATCTTTCCCTCACGGTACTAGTTCACTATTGATTTTAAAAAATTTAATTTAGGAAATGATTTTCCTATTTTCAACCATTGTAACATGCAACAGTCTACTAAAACAGATATCACGTTAATACAGGGCTATCACCTTTTTTAGCTTAGTATTCCACTTAATTCTTAACTTAAATCTATTAAGGATTTTCGCTCACCACTACTAGCCCATCATTTGTTATTTTTTTTATGTATAGTTACTGAGATGTTTCACTTCACTATAATTTAGTTTACCCCTAAATAATTAATAATTAATATTTACATAGGGTTAATGTTATTTTTTGACAAACTTTTTTAAAATCTAGATATCCCCCCGATGCAATCTTTAAAACATACGTGTAAAATCCATAAATTATGGATAGAATATATATCCTTTTCTTCAATATTCATTATATTATTAACATCGTTTATTTTCATAAACATCTTGTCAACCGATAAATTAAATTTAATATAAACAATATCAGATTTAACGTTCAGCTCATCTTTATGAATATATGCTAAATCGAAATATTTACTAAAATCATAGTATTTAGTAAGTAAACTATGTTTAGGTCTTCGCCAAAAGTAAATCCCGTCAGATATAATATCTCAGTAATAAAGCATAGTGTTATGCCATCTAGCTTTAAAAATAAAAGGCGCCCTAGCAGGTCTAAATTTAAATATTGTTTCTCAATATTTTAAATACTGATATATATAGACAAGTAAACCGATCAAAAAACAACAATACACATTGAAATAACAAGACGAAAGAAAGCTAAAGGAGGTTTTTTTTCTCCCATGAAGTCTAATCAATAACAAAAATCATCATATAAACAAAATTAAGTGATGTCAAATTTTTAAGTAAATTAAAAAATACCACATAGAAATTTTTTTTGGCATAAAACCATAACGTCTAGGATGAGCAATCCATGAGTCTAACGGTAACGGAAATTTATAACCACTGTTATGACAAAATAATGAATTAGAGTCAAAGGTTTTAAATTCATATATAGGTGATTTTCAAATTTTCATATTAAAAAAACCCTTAGCTCAAGAATAGTCCTTTCAAGGTAAAGCGTTTAATACCCACTCGTTAGGTTTAACTAATGGCATACGTGTATATCTATCATACTCGGTATTTAAGTTTAGAGTAGCAAATGGGTTAGACAAAAAGTTTAATTCAATTAATGAGCTCATTGGCATAAACGGAGTTTCTATATGTCTACCTGGTCCATAGTAGTGCTTTAACCACCAATAATTATTTAAAGAATAAACAATTGAACCCGACTTCAAATACCTCCAGCGGGCTCCTTGATTGACAGTTACAACTTCTCTACTATAAAGCAGAATGAAATCACGCCAAATTAGATAAGATAAAATAACAACAATAGTTCAAGTTAAAATATATTGAGTTTTTCATAATTGTCACTTTATTGATAAACGCATAATATATATTATTCAAACAACATAAGAAAAAATCGTTAGCTCAATCAAAAAATTCTTCTTTGGTACAAAAAAAATTCTAGGAATAATAGCTATAGGACCCCAAGACATCCAACAAATAGCGGCAAAAATACCAGCAATTGTAGAAAACTCGCTAACCCAGAAAGAGGCGAAACCCTTAGCCCACAATTTTCGGTCACCACGTGTAAATTTACCGTACTGAGTTCTTCTTCATACAGAAATTCCTCAAACATAAACCCAATACGAAAAAACCAACATTAACATAAACGGTGTACGAAACGGGAATATAAAACGCGAAAAACTCCAATAATTTACTACAGAATTTAGAACATAAGTTCACTCAAAAATTCAAGTAGCCAAACCAAATAATATAAAGTTGTCTATATGACCAACCCGCATATATTTATTACTAAATAATATTCAAATTCTCCACTTTAACCTCTTACTCGCTTTCATATAACAAACTTATAGGGAAATAAACTCATTACGATTTACTAAATGCTGACGAATTAGTTTTAGACCTACAATTTGTTTTTTTAATTTAGACATATAAGCGTAATGCTTGTCCAAAATTAAAAATAAAATTCTATTAGATACAAAGGGCATACCTTTATTTCTTGACTCAGCCGGTTTTTTTAAATATATAACCAAACAAATAGTAAATAAGAAAGAAAGTAATCCGACAAGTACTATAGTATGACCTAGCGAGGCAACACTATGTCAACCTGCATAACCCCACGGGTAATCTTGAATACGCCTAGGCATACCAGCATAACCAAGTCACATCATAGGTAAAAAGGTAACTAAGTGGCCAACTACATGACAAATAAAATGTATAAAAGGGAAAAATCAAGGATAATATAAACCCATAAACTCTCTAATATTAAAATAAATATAAGCAAAAAGCATAGCCATGAGTGAACCAGAAAGCATAACATGAAAATGCCCAACAACATAATATGTATCGTGTAACATAATGTCAGTAGCTACATGTGCGCAAAAGGTACCACTAACACCACCAATAACAAACAAGCCTATAAATGAAACAGCGAAAAGTAATTCAATAGTAAGGTAGGTTGTACTATTAACCAGTGAAACAACTCAACCGCAAACTTTTACAGAAGCTGGCAGCGCAATCATAACAGTAATAACGAAAAACAAAATTCGCGCTTTATTATCAATACCAACTAAATACATATGATGCCCTCAAACCACAAAACCCATGGTTGCAATAGCGTGCATTGCATAAACCATATGCATTTTACTACCCAAAGGTTTTCTCACATAATATGGAATTAAGGTACTAGCAATACCAAAAGCTGGCATAACTAAAATATATACCTCCGGATGACCAAAAAATCAAAATAAATGTTGAAATAATAGCATATCACCACCAGCTCTAACTGTAAAAAATGCTGTAAAAAAATGTCTATCAGCCATCAACATAATTAAACCAGCGTTTAGAATAGGTGAAACAATAATTAATAGTCTTAATGAAATAAAAATAGAAATTAAAATAATAGGGAAAAACTCTTTTTGGTAGCGTGAACCCCTTCCACGCAAATAACGTCAGGTAACGATTAAATTTACAATTGTTAGTATTGATGAAAACGTAGCGATTAATAAAGATGCAAAAGCCCAATCCAAGGGGGCTCCGGTAAAACGACTATGAGAGAATGGTGTTGTAAACGTTCAACCAGCCATTGTATTAGTTAAATCAGCGGTGTTATTAACATAAGGTAACATATTAGCCAGAGAGTCTTTTGTTATTGGTAGAGAACCGCAATCATAAAATGTACTAGAAATATTCAAAGATGTATTCTCTTCCACAACGTTAACTCAACTAAGAGGTTCAGCTTCAAAAGCATAATCATTAAAACTATAATCTTTATCTCTATTGTAAACTAGAAAAATCTCATTCTTATAAACTGATTTTACTCAATCCATATTATTTTGAGTCGACTCATAATTTATATTCAGAGAACTAACTCGCATACCCTCCCATAATGTCCTCAAGGCAGTTATAAGCCCAGCAGGTAAAATTCACAAACTAAAATTGTTCAGTCTAGGATAAGCAACGTCACGTGCGCCGACGTGAATAGGCAAAAAGTAGTTACCAAAACCACCAAAAAAAAGTGGAGTAACTAAAAAAAAAACCATAATTATCGCATGCATAGCCATAACAACGTGGTATGCATTAGCATTATTAGAGAAAACCAGTGAACCAGGTTGAGACAATTCCAATCTAATTAAGGTAGATAATGTAGTTCCAAATAAACCACTAATTGCAGCAAACAAAAGATAGTTTAAACCTAGTTTTTTATGATTAGTAGTATAACACCACTCTCTGACAAAAACTTTTAAAAATTTCTGTAATAACGTTAATTTTTTAGTTAATATATAAATTTGACTTTTTTGGAATTTAAACAACAAAGACATATATAATAAAATATTAGAAAATAAAATATCTAGATAGCTATGTATCATATAACAAACTTATATAAAATAAATAAATAAAAATATAAACAATACAAAATTTAAAAACCAGTATTTTAAAAAATTTCAAGAAAAATTGTTAACTACTACAAACCAAACAAATACAATAACACTTATAATAAAATAAGTTAATAGTCACAGATAAAGAGATGTATAAGTAAGTTCAAAAAAAAAAATATTTAATTTATTAATAGAATTAACTACTAAACCACTACCGAAAAAATTGTAGTTAGTATCAACTAAATTAATTCAAACGGAGGCTGTAAATAAAATAATAAAACCTAGCACAATTAAATCATATAAGTATAATAGTGAGGTTGGTTTTAATCTATAAATTTTTCGATGTCCGTTTTTAGAACCTAAAAATACTAGATAACCAAGCCTAAAAACATAAAAAAAAGTTAATACATAGGAAATAAGTAAGATATAATTACCACCATTCAATAAAATTGAATTGGAAAATATAGATTTTAGTATATAAAATTTACAATAATAACCACTTCAATAAGGTAAACCAACTAAACACAAACCGCCGGCAATATAAGCTACGAATAAACCAGGTGTATATAATAACAAACCACCCATTCAACGTATATCTTGTGTACCGTTACAGTGCAGTATAATCCCACCTACCACTAAAAATAAAAATATTTTAATATAAGCGTGGACAACCATAACAAAAATAACAGCGTCATAACTACCTACAGAACATAAGGTAAATAAATAACCCATATTACTGATTGTAGAGTAAGCCATTATAACTTTCAACTCGTACTGAAAGCAAGCAATAAACGAACCTAAAGTTGCTGACATGACCCCAAGAGAATACATCAAAATTTGACAATAAGATGATAACTCTAATATTGAATTTAGTTTAAATACTAAAACTAGGCCAGCAACAACAAGAGTAGACGAGTGCATTAAAGCGGAAGCACCTAACGGAGCCTCCATGGCCTCTAACAGTCAGATGTGAAAACCGATTTGAGCAGATTTTACACATGAAGAAAAGACTAAAATAACCCCTAAGAGTTCAACGTATGGAACCTCAAAAGAACCTAGTCTAAAATAGTTATTTAAAAATAAAAACATATTCGAATTTATAACGTCAAAATTTACATCGCCAACCGTACCTATCAGTAATACTATTAAAATTAAAAAAAAAAAATCCCCAATTTTATTAATAAAAAAAACCTTAAAAGCCGCCTTAATACTCCTTACACGCTCAGACCAAAAATTAACTAAAAATATGGACGTTAATGCAATACCTTCCCAACCTAAATAAAAAACAATAAGGTTACCGGAATTAGTCATTAACAACATAAAAATTAAAAAAAAACCTAAATTTATAATAAAACTAGCCCCCTCCTTGTCATCCCACATATCAACCAAAACAAAAGTAATAACAAATAGAGCACCGCTAAGCATAACACAGCTTAAAATAGCACCAAAAAAATCAAATCGAAGGTTAAAATAGATTAAAATATTATTACCCAACTCAGCCCAAATAAAACCACTGTAATCAATAACATTATTATAAAATCAAATATTGTATAGTTCCCACCAAGAAAAAAAAATAGAAACCAATAAATTAAAAAAAGTACAATAAAATACACCAATATAACCCAACGATCATACATTAAATCATGCATATACAAAATTTACTGAAAGTAAAATTAAACTATACAACATATATAACAAACTATTTATATTTAGCGTTTAATAAACTATAATTTAGTTTATCAACATCGCTGGAACCGCTAAGAATGGAATCACTAAAATTGTAAACGTCGTCTAAGAAAACAGCATGTAATTCTAGTTCCCACCAAATAATAAAATGTTCAATAGGCAACGCATATAAGATTGCCGGCATATTATAATGATTTCACCCGCATAATTCCGAACACTGTCCAAAATAAATACCTTCTCTAGACAAAATAGTAAACGCACAAAATAAACGACCTGGTACGCAATCCATCTTTAAACCAATACCCGGCATAGCCCAAGAATGGGTTACGTCTTCAGACGTTGACATTAATCTAATATTTGATCTAGTTGGCAACACTATAGCCCCTGTAGATCTTAATAAACGCAATGGGTCTTTAACAATCTCTAATGATTCCCCAGCATTACTTCTTCACATAGTTACATTTGGATCAATACCCTGACCCGATACCCAATAACCAGAGTGAAACAAAAAGTGTTTGACGGGTTTTCGCAAGGCACTTTCTAGAGCACCGCAATACTTTAACCAATATCTTGAAAAATACATTTCAGTCATAATTTCACCCTCAACTCTTTTATTGAGAGAGTGCGTTTTTCGTAATTCAAAAGTTTTTTGTCAATCTATAACCTCTACACCATTAGCGTTGAGTTTATATGCCTTGGGTGCGTTATTAGCCATTCAAAGTTCGTCACGATGTATATGAAATAATGAACCTCCAGGAACGAAACGGGTACCACGACCGACGTGAACGGGGTACGAAAAATAACGAGGATAAAAAGTGTCCCCGTAACAATATTTTCAACCTCACTGATAACCAGCTATCTGTACAGAAATTACAGGATAACCATTGTTACCGTCTATTAATCTTAAATAAGCAAAGGCATTTATAATAACGCTAATACTTCAATAAAAAGGTAATATGATAACTAACATCTCAGGTCAGGCAAGTCTACGTTTGTCACCAGTTGATCTAGTTCCGCGAACATCCGCTCTTCTATATGTCAAAGCCCTAAAAATAAAAATAAAATATAAATTTAATGCAATAATAAAGGTGTATCAAAATCAATAATGTCAAAGAGTTATTTGAAGTAATCATGGGTGTGTAGTTCTAAAAAATGACGCTTGTCAATTTCGAGGATATAATTCTAATAGTAATAAATCACCTCACATATCAGTATATTATTAAATAATTAAAAAATTTTACTTTTTAATCCACTGTATTTACTAACCTTTCCCTGACGTTTATATATCTTTTGACGACCAAACCTTAACCCCCTTAAAGTATATGAGTCTATACTTTGCATGTGTTTGACTGTTGTACTATAAATGTTTAAAAAACGCCAGTTTATGCTGAAAAAAATTAGTGAATTAGGACTTGTATATCTTTTTTTTCTTATTACATAAGCAGCAAGAGTCTGAGTAACATAATGACTTTTACCAATTTGATAAACGAATAATTTTAAATATTTACGTTTAAAAAAAAATCAACTCAACTTATGTCGAAACTTTAGTTTTTTAGTGTATCAAACAACTGATAAACTAAAAATACCGGACAAGACCGATTTACTACCAAAAAAATTTAATAAAATAGTACCTAAACTATTTTCAATGCTAGCAGCATGTATAGGCAATATAACATTAAAATTCTTTAAATATATATAATTTTTGATAACAATTAATTTTGTTCGTTGTAATAATACGGGGCTATTAATTATTTTCGTCATTTTCAAATCCAATTATTATGTCTCCTCTTAGAATTAAAGTAGTTACGAAAATAAGATTGTTTCCTATTACCAAATTTAAATGTATAAGGCATAAATAAAAAAAAAGTATAAATAAATTCTATAGTTCTAGAGATTTTTTTAAAAATCCCTAAACTTAAGTATTGTAAATTTACAAAATTCTTAAATATCCTAGTGTAAGAGCTATAATATAAAAAATATTGATATATAATAAGACGCCACTTTGGTCATTCGTGCACAATAAAATGTGATGACAAAAATTTACCCCTTAAACTCTTCAGTCAAATAATATATTTTAAATTTCTTATATAGTTATATCAAAAGACAATTCAGCCTATAAAGGGAATAATTAGTCAAAAATCCTGAATAAACGGTACTATACTAATATATAAAATGTTAATAATAACCCTAAAAAAAGAAGCACAAAATACAACAAACTGGTAATAACTAACTAACATGAAACTAAAACCAGTATGATCAAATACTATCTCTACTAAAAGTTGCTTAGTGTACGCATGTACCTCTATGAGATGCAGCAGATTGATAATAAAATCTACGCTTTGCATAAAACAAACTTATAAATTTAGTAACTTACCTAAATAAGGACGCCGTTTTAAATGTTTTATATTCTCAAATTTTTTTTTTTTTTTAAAAAAGAAATCCATCCTTAAAGACTTGTGTAGTCTTACTACATATGAATACTTTTTTAAAAATAAAAAATCATAATAAACATATACTAAGCGGGTAATATATTTTCTACTAGAATACTTGTAAGACAATAATCGCAACCAATACATAAGTTGATTTATTTGTTTATTTTTATACAACGGTAGAAATTTATAGTCAAATTTTTTGTGTCTACCACGTTTTTGAACTAATTTTTTAGTTAGTAAAAGTTGCTTTAATCTTACAGATTGTTGAAACATAAACTCAAATTCACTTAAATTAATAAATCTACGAGTACGACGCCTTCGTCTTTGAGCTATAATTTTAGAAATTTTAAAAAATATTTGAACTAATCTTAAATAGGTATTTAATGTTTTAAGTTTTAGACCCCCTCTTGTATTATAGCTAACTAGTTTTAAAAAAAGTTGAGAAGTTAGAAATAAATGTTTGCTTTTATCTCTAATAAATAACATATAACCCGCGCTTATCTCACGGTTAGGTTCGGAATATTGGGAAAGATGAGTTTCTCAGTTCTTACTATTTATCATTAGTTATTTTTGAATTAATTAAAGTATTAAACTTTTTACGAAAATAAAAGTTATTCTTTGTTTTTAATGTATCGTTAATTGAGATACTACCAAATAAATTCATGCGTAATATCAGTATTGATATTCCTACAGTTGTCTCACCGGTAGCTAGTATCAAAACATATACACCGCTAACAAAAACAAAAATAGAGTCATATGAAACACTAAGCATAGAAGCATAAACATAAGTTAAAATTCAAATTAATTCCGCTAAAACCAAAATATTTAAAATGTTATTACTACTAAAAGTTAAACTTATTACAACAGTAAGAAGCATTAAAACAACAAGATCTAATCAAGCAAAGGTCATATAATAATTAAAACATCCAGTTTAATGCGTAACGCTCTCATTCATACCAATAACTCAAACCTAAAATTAAAAAAGACAAAAACAATATAATAATTAAATAGAAAGAAAGTGCATGACTATTTAATAAAATTGGAACAAACAAGACAATCTCCATCTCATAAACTAAAAAAATCAACCCCGTTATAGAAAACTGTATATCAATAAGCAACCTATTGTCTGATGTGGACTTAAAACCACACTCGTAAAAATCCCTAAAATTATAATTTTTCCCAGTTCTTGAAAAAAAATAGGAGTAAGCTAGGGAGCCTCAAAAAAGTAATATACCAAATATAGCCATAGAAATTACAACACTTATAATAGCAATGCTACCCATCCTCACCTTTATTTTTGTTTTCTAGATATTTTGACGCACTTCAATTTTTATAAGAATCTGGCATCATCACGCCGTAAACAGATCTACGTTTAGTTTTACTGAACAAGGGTAAACAATCGTAAGCACCCCTAACTAATTTATACTTTACACCTGGAGTATCCTTATACCCCTTACCTTGAATTAAAACAGTAGCAAATTTTTGCGGTATGGAGCCCGAACCGGGTATTTTTGCTGCAATTTTTTTACCACCAAAAAAAAAAATTTTTCCTACTTTTCGTAGGGCTGAGTTGGGTTTTCGAGGTGTTTCGATCACCATCTTTATAAAGCGACCCTTTCTTTGTGGTTTACCGATTAGTGCTGGTGACCAGCAGTGTTTTGCTTTTCGTAATCGCTTATTTCGCATAATTTGATAGATCGTAGCCATTAAATTAGAAATCCCACGTAATTTGAAAAGATAAACAAATCGTTTATAAAAAAAATAGATAATAAATTTGTAATAATAAAAAAACTTAAATAATAATATAAATTTGTACTATTTTTAACTATAACAAGTTTGTTTCTGTAATTAAAATATTTTTTTTGATACCCGTAAAATCTATAATTTTGTAAATAAAAGAATGCCACAAAAAACCCTGTGAATAAACAAAGTATACCAGAAAGATAGTCACCGGAAAAAATCAACAAAATTATTACGGATAGCTTAGAAAAAAAACCTAAAAATGGCGGAATTCCAGCCAATCCTACAAAAAAAACTAAAAAAGAACTCACAATTATATTTGAGTTAACATACTGTAAATCAGACAAATACCAAAACGTATTACGAGTTAATGTAAAATAAATACAAAAAAAAAAAAACATGTAGTATAAATAAGAAAAAACATAAAACAAAGCTGTCGAGGAGTTTAAATAATTGTTGGTACTAAGAGCAAGAAAAACAAAACTTAAATGTGTCAAAGAGGAGTAAGCCAAGAAAGTTCTAACCTCTACAATAGAATATAAATATAGACTAATAAAAATCAAAGTAATAATGCTAACTATGTATAAATAAAAATAGAATCACTCTTTTATTAAAATAAAGTAATTATTAAATAAAACAATAAATAAAAAAAGTAAGCTAAATAAATATACAGTCATGTATAAAAACAGTATGGTAGAGGTTAAATTTTTATATATCTCGGGTTTTCAAAAAAAAAAGGGTACTACACCTATTTTTAAAAAAAGACCTAAAATTAACGGAAGTCAGATATTTAGATACTGTAATGAAAACAGATGATATCAGGAGAAAGTTAAAAAAAAAAAATATATATTTAAATTCAACCACTCAACAAAATTAGCAAACCTAAACAAAGTAAGTATACCATATACCAATAGTACAGCGCCTATAAAAGAAACTCAAAACTGATAAATTAAGGAATTAAAATATCATACGGGCTGCGAATTTAAGCTATTCAATCTAGTATAAGTGTCAAGAGAATTATTTTTAAATAAATTAAAAGAGGAAGAAATTAAATATATTATAACTGTAGACTGAACTTCTAATAAAAAAACTAATAATAAAATATTATTAATATTTACGTAAAGATACAAACAAAAGAAAAAAAATAATAAACCAATGTAATATTCAAAATTTTTTACGGAACCTTGCTTCAATAACACCTTAAATATTAAAAGGGTAAATATAAATAATAGCAAAATTAATTGATTGTAGATATAGCTAATATTAAATAAGTGCAAAGAATAACCATAATTTAAAGTAATATAACTATAGTAATATGAATTACTAACTAATTGTAAGGAAATTACATACAATAAAAATACATTAGTAAATCTAAAAAAAACGTAGTAGCTATCATAAAAATTATTAAAAGTTTGTTTAACATTATCCTTATCTTTCGAATTTTTAGTTAAGGTAGGTATCGTTGAAAATAAATTCTTAGTATTAAATTTATTTTTATATGATAACAACTTTGAGTAAAAATCCTTTGAAGAAATAAAAATAAATACAAAATTAACTAAAACAACAAATGAAAATAAAAACACGGTCTCAAATCTCATAAACGAGTATAAGCTGATATTCACAGGTTAAAGTAGAGGATTATTAAACAAAAATAAATTTTGTTGATACATTCTAAATCCTTTTATAAACAAAACGGTTACCATGAAACTTGGTATCAATTTTTGAAATCCGGTTATTAGTATAAATTTTATAAAGTGAATCATAATCTTGAATAAAAAAGTTCTGTATTTTATAAAAATTAAAATTAAATTTTGTAATGAAATTCTTAAAATAAGTAACATAGTCTTCCTGGCTGTTATATTTTATTTTTTTTGCATTTAAAACAATAGTAATCGCTGTACAACAAACAACAAATAAAAAGTATGATAATAACAAAAAAAAGGATGTTGTAAAATATATCAAAGATCAACCTAAACCCTCTAACTCCTCAAGATTACTTTGATTTAATAACAAATAAAAGTCAAAATACCTAAAAGTTAACAATTTAAACTCAAAACCCTCCTCTAAATTTAAAAAATAAAAAAATAAAAATACAAAAAAATTAATAAAACCTGAATAAAATAACTTAAATTTATTCGAATAATACTCATTTTTAGAGAAATCTACTCACATTAAAGAGTATACAAAAAAAATAATTATAACACCACCATATATGATTCATAAAATAATAGCTACCAGATCTAAACTATATATTATTAGCTGAATACCCAAAAACAAAATAAAAGTTAAAAAATACGCCAGCAAAAAATAAAAGTTAGTTTGCCTCAATAGTTGAACAAAATTATAAAATAAAGTAATTTGTAAAAAAAACTCAAGTATATTTAACGCCTTTAAATTAGTGAAATAGAATGTGACCATATATTAAAAAGTTTGAACTTGTTTTATAAAAAATAATTTAAAATTTTTTAATTTAAAATTTTTTTTTTCTAATTTTTTTTTTAATAATATTTTATTTTTTAAACTTTTGTACTTCTGAACGCCCATATTTTCTATATTTTAGTATAGTTCGTCAAAGTTTTATTGACGAACTATTAAAAAAAATTTGAGTCTTTGATATAAAATATAATTTAATAAACTTTCTACGTAAACTTTTATAACGTTTTAACAATTTTGTTCTAGAGGGTATTAGCTCTGAATAGTAGTAAACTAATCTACTATTTGAGGAATTTCTATTTACAGCATAATTTAAATACAAGCGTTTATTCATTTTATATAATATGGTCAAGTACCAAAAGTACAACGAAGTAAATCATTGCTTAAATATATCAAAGTTTTTTTTTCTACGAGTTTATTTTTTATTTTTATAACCTCAGCTAAGTAATAGGTTTTATATAAAAGTTTAAAATATAACAAAAAATTTTTATATAAAAAAAAATTAATTAAAAAAAAGTTAAATTTAAATAGTTTTTTCAGAAAAAAACCTCACAACCTAAAAATAAAAAAAAATTTTAAAACTATATTATTCAATAAGTTTTTATTAAACCTTAGCATTATCATCAATAATAGTTCTTTGTAGTCATATCAGACCAAACATTAAAGCCTCCGCAGTTGGGGGGCAGCCTGGTACGTACAAATCTACAGGAATAATTTTGTCGCAACCCCTAACAACAGAATATGAGTAATGATAGTACCCACCCCCATTAGCGCAGCTACCCATTGAAATAATTCATTTAGCATTAGGAATTTGTTCGTATAATCGACGAACGGCCGGGGCCATTTTATTTGTAACAGTTCCTGCGACTATTATTGCGTCAGCCTGACGCGGGCTGGCTCTAAAAATCATACCCAATTTATCCATGTCATATCTACTCACAGCTGTATGCATCATCTCTACAGCACAACAAGCTAAACCAAAAGTAAGGGGTCAAAACGAACCACCTCTAGCTCAATTTATTAAATATTTAAACTTTATTTTTACTCAATCCATCAACAGTTATTAATAATTTTAAACTAAACAACCCTTCAATTTAAAACACAGTAATAATTAATATTACAATTAATATTAATGTTAAACTAGGCACAAAGTCCTTTCAAACAAGTTGGGAAAGCTGATCCATTCGCATTCTAGGCCCCACAGCCCGAGCTCAAACCGACATAATAACCAAAAAAATTGTTTGTAAAACAAAAAATATAGGAACATTAAATATATGATCTGAAATATTTAACGAAGGTTTTCACATTATTCTTGAATAATAGTTAAAGGAGCTGTTTTGTATATAAAAAAAAAGTTTTTCGTAAAAAAATCAAAAGTAATCAGAGCGGTTAGAAAAATCATATAAAATACCGTCTAAAAAATAAAAAAAAGAATATATATTAAAAAAAAGAATGCGACTAAACTCCATTGAGTAATTCAACAAAAGAATTAGTTTCATTAATAAATAAAAAAATAAATCAATCATATATTAAAGGGGTTAATTTTATTAAAAGTATTATATAACATTTTTAGTCTAATAAATTTAATTATATACTTATGAGATTTCTTTTTTATATTCATTTTTAAGATATTAATATGTAAAATCTGTCATTTAGAAAGCTTTAGTAGCCACAGTTGAGAACTGTATACTGTCTGTAATTCATATGTTTTAATATTTTTTTTTAACGTATCAAAATTAATATCTTGATAAAAATATGACTCACCCTTAAAATATTCGTTGAAGATTACCTTTATCAAATTTTTTTTAGAAATAAACTCAAATAGCTCTGTTAGTAACAAATACTTTAAAAAATAAGAACTATAGTATTTTGCATTATCGTACTGTTGAATTTTTCAGGGTTGTCTATTACCACCTCTATAAACTAAATGTCTAATTTTTTGACCCATTTTTATTCAAAAACTTTATTCTAAAACCATATAACTGCTGAAAGCTTTTAATGTCTTTTATTGATTTCCCCCGATAAATACGAATATGATTTAGATTTTTTAATACCTTAGGTATATGTGTACTGCTAGTATAACAAAAGTCATTGTATAATGAAACCTTTACTTTTTTATAAGTGTAAGCATCTTTTATAATACTTCAGACTCGTTTGTTGTAGTGCATTATTTAATAATTTTTCCCCAAGGGTTTTTTCGAGGTACACCTCCTCTTGTACGACCACCGTGTGGGTGATCAACGGCATTCATAGACTCACCCCTAACTACCGGTTTCTTATTTAAAATATACGAATACCCAGCCTTGCTATAGACCTCAAACTTATGTCACGAGTTAGAAACTTTACCTATAGTTACCATAACATCCGCCGAAACTTTAAGTAATTTTTTAGAAGGCATCTGTAGTAAAAATAGATTATTATCTAATTTTTTTAAAACTTTTGCGCCCGTTCCTGCCGCTCTAACCAGCCTTCCACCTTGATTAGGTAACGTTTCAATACTATTTACAATTGTTTTTGTGGGAACTGATTTTAGTGGTACACGTCAACTTAAATTTTTTTTTATATCCGGACACTTAAAATCGGTTTTTATAAGTGAGTTTAACTGAGTACCTTCACTAGATAAAATATAACTATAGGCCCCATTTTTAAAATGGAGTAAACCTAGGTGCCCAGTTCGATAATTATCAAAATCTGACGCAACAAACCTAGCATCTTCTGTTAGCTTAGTTCTAATATAATCTACGCTACGATAAAAATTGAATGACGCCCCACCTTTAGAGCGTAATGACTGGTGACCGTTTATTACCCTTCCATTACGTCTTCGCAAAACAATGCTTAGTCTTCTAAATTTTAGTATATCAAAATTTTTTTTTACAATTCTTCGACCTCGTTTACTAGGTGTTGTTGGTTTATAATATTTTAAGAACACATATATTTTAAAAAAGCTCGTCGTTGTAAAAATCTTTTTCTAATAGGGTATTTGGCTGAACGCATAAAACCATATATCATCTTAGGGAAAATAAGTACCTTAAAAACTGAGTAAGTTCGGCGTATTTTTCGTCGACGCTTGGCTCTTAAAATTGCACCGTTAAACTTCTGAAAATCACCACTTCAATCTTTAAATAATTTATAAAATAATATAGTAAATCTACGACTCAAAAAAGGAATAATACACCTAAAAAAAACATTATAGAAATTTAAAATTCGACCAAAAACGGTTTTTTTCAATTTTCAAAACGGGACACGACCAACTGAAAGATTAAAATGTAAGCTTTTTCGTAAAAAGGTAAAAAATTTATTTCTATATCTAGATGTTAGTTGTACTATAGATCTAACACCCAAAATCTCAAATCTCACCTTTTTTGAATAATAAAGTCTATTCTTATACTTATTTAACTTGTATCTATATTTTCTTGCTGCCAATTTAAACTGTATTGAATCTGGGTAAAGAAGTAATCAATTTTGTCTATAAAACAAATAATTCACATAATTTAATAGCAGAAAATTTATATTAACCGCTACTATATTATTATATTTAAAACGTTTTTTACGTTTTAAAAGTAAACTATATTCTAAATTAATGGGTACAAAATCCTCTTCCTCAACCTCTGCTAGTTTAGGTTCTATAATGTAAGGTTCATCTATATCTGCTTCATAACCGGAATCATAACCGGAACTCCTACCCTTGTCTGAACTATCAAAATCAGATAAATCGCTATCAGATACATCAGAATCGGACGTTTCGGGGTAGGCTGTTACGAAAAAACCGTTCTTATCTAAAAAATCTGTATCTTTAATATCTTCTCAGGGGCCCGCTGACTTTGGCTTAGTTTTATTTGTCTTAGTTGTTTCACAAACCTCTTTCTGATAATCAAGAAGAGGTGTTACATCTTTTATTTTTTTCTTTTTTTTAAGTTTTTTTAAGTCACCAAAATCTATAACTTTAGATAAATCTATTTTAACCTTTTTTTCAGGTTTCTTGACAACACTCTTCTCAGATATATCGTGCTTTAGATTAGTATTATTTATTGTAGTATGTCCAACCTGGCTCTTGTTACTATCTACAATTGTTTTATTATCGACTATGTTTTCTATATGAAGATTTTTTTTCTCCTCTGCTACCGTATTTTTTTTATTTTTCGATGCCATATACTAATTTCAGAGTATGTGAAACTTTTAATATTTAGTTTTTAATTTTTTTTTATTTAGCTTATTGTATAAACGTGAAAAATAATAAATATTACAATCCCACCAAGTATCATTTCAAACTAGTCTAGAGAAGTTTGATACATTGCTTAAATTTAAATCATGAGGATTATTTTGTAATTTTTTATGTGAGATAAAGTTTTTACAATACATAACGTGAACTGAATATAATTGATACTCCGACAAGTCCTCTAAACTCAACATAAAATCAAAACTAGGGTCAAAGGCAGCCTTATCAACAAATTTAGTTTCTGTAGCAAGAGTAATAAATAACAATGCGTTACGCAAATGTAATTTTTTAAAAAAAATTGAAATTACAAATAAAAATATAAAACAAATTAATACAAAAAATAGGTAATAAGTGTAAATTAAAAAATCTACTCTAAACAACAAGTACTCTAAGTCTAGTTGTCAGCAAAAAATAAGTAGCAAAGAAAATACAAAAAACAAAAACAATTTTATAAAATTTTTAATAGTTAGCCCTCATTGGGTTGTATAATTTAGTTGCTTGCTTTGTTGATTTTTTAATCATTCATTGTTACTTATAATTTTTTTATTATTATCAGATACCGATCTTAAAAAAGAAGCTCAGTTATATTCATGAAAAGCCTCTCACCACTCCATTGTAGAAATATTTGGAAACGTTTTAATTAAACCAAGTACTAATTGATAGATATAAATAAAGATATAAATAAAAAAAATAATTAATCAAATAAATTTTAAATATAAACCACCCAGTAAAATTAGTGATTGAGCTTCAATTACAGAAATGAGACCTATGCTCTGAATTATAATTAAGAATAAAAAACGTTGAAAAAAATAATGTCTAGTTTTATTTAAAAACAGTGTTGATAAAGCTCAATAAATAAAAATAATATATAATATTACAGAAAACATTAACAACTATAAAAATAAAATGATAAGAATAAATACAAACCAAGCTTTAAGAAAAATAATAAATAAAATATAAGAAATCAGTAAGCGTAAGCTAAAAATTCGCTACTACCCAACGACACAAAATAACGACCAGTTGGTACTATAGCAGTTGAGAAAATCAACAATAGAACAAATAGTAAAAATATTCAAGCTACTATGTAATTTAAATCCAAAGATAGTCTAACATAAATAAAGTCACTAATAGTTTCAGTAAAACAAATACTCTTGTGATCTTCAGTTCAAGGTAAAATAAAAAATGAAATAAAAAAAAAAATAACATAAAAAAAACCTAAATAATGATGAGGTATTAAAACCAAGGAGCCCATTAATGGTCTTAGGTACCAGTGAGGAATTGCTAGTGCAAAATCTATATCTTCCGTCAAAGGTCAATACTCAAAATTAGACAATGAATAAGTTACAGTCATATATGAAGGTCAGAAAAAGTCCGTTATAAATCTAAAAAACAAGAACATAAATAAAATTTCATACCAATAACCAACTTCTAATCACATAAACTCATTTCAATACTCATGTCTGAATAAAAATAAAACATCGATTTCGTCCTCATCTGTATATTCTGTACTGTGTAAGTTATCGATATGATCCATAGCAACTATTAAACCCAGTGATGGGAACGCGGCGTGTAAAACGAAAACACGGAACAAAGACTCGTCTGTTAAACCTAAACCCGGAAGCATTAGTGTTTCTAAGAAATCAAATTTAACAAAAGTAAGTGAGCTGATTGCATAACCTATAACGGTAGCCGTAACCTCACCTAAAATAGAGCAAGGCATAATAGCTCCGGTAATACCAGCAACATAAGTAAAGGCCATGATTATAATACCAGTTAGTCAAGTCTGATCTAATTCAGCTTGGTATGCCTGAACTCACATTTTATATAATATATGTAAATATAAAGTAAAAAAAACTAAATTAGCCACCTCAGCGTGGATTCTAGATAAAATTGAGCCAGAAGTTGTCTCTCATCATAATATAAACATACCTGGTATTCCCAAATCAAATAATCATGGATAAATCATAGCTAATAAATAACCACTTATAACTTGAATGACATAAATTCATAATACAATTGAACCACCAATTAATGATAGGCGGATGTAGTAAGGTGCAAAAGCAATTAGTAACTTATTCTTAAGAATATCAAAGTTTACAATTAATACAAACACTAAATAATATACCCTGCCAAAGATGTTAGCATAGAAGGTTGTACAGCCATTAATAATTGTAATCAAAGTAAAGCAAATTGTGTAAAATATAATTCTCTATATTCATTTAAATTAATTTTTTTAACATTAATAGATGGGGAACCGAACAAAACACCCCACCATATTTTAAAAAACATACTAATAAACAAAACGTTAACTAAAAAGATTAGCTGAGATGACAATACGGGTAACGCATTAAAGAGTACTGTTCATAACCAGAGCTCACCCCAAAAAAAAATTGTAATAGGTAGATCAATAAATGAAAATATACTTCATAATACAAAGTAAGCAATTGATGGTGAGGTATATCATAAACCAGATACTTGCATAATGTTACGAGAACCGTAACGCATTTCTATCAAATTAACAGAAATAAACAAGCTTGCAGTTGCTAGCGAGTGACCCCATACATAAATAATAGAGGAGTTAACAATTTTAAAATTATCTAAATGAATTAAACTTAATAATAAATTTGTATGTAATACTGAACTATAGGCAATGATTGCTTTTAAATCTCTTAGATTAAAAAACCGAAACACAATATCTATGACAGATAAGAAAGTAACTATTAGACAGATGTTCAAAGAAATTTCTGAAGACAATATATATTGACACCTAAACAAACAAAAATAAGACAATTTAATTAGAATACAACTTAAAAAAACAGAAACACCAGTTGAAACCTCAACATGAGCCCTAGGTAGTCAATACCAAAATGGTCAAGTGGATAATTTTGTACCAAAACCGAAAAACAATAGCATATAAATATAATAAATCTCATTAGAAGTTAACTTATTTTTTGATAAATTAATAAAAAAAATCTCATCAGTCAATAAAATTAATAGTATTAGTCCTAAACCAACTAATATAGAACCTAAAATAGCCCAACCCGCGTAAAATAGGGTGGCTTCAATTCCACCTCTTGAATTAGAGGAGAGATACATGATACCAAACACTAAAATTAAAATAATCTCGTAAGTAAAATAAAAAACAATTATATTTTCAGAGCCCAGAAGAATGTAAGACAAAACAAATACAAAATACATATATATGTATAACTTAATTTGATTTGAGTTAAAATCTATACCCATTAGTAGAATTATAACCGGATACATTAATGAAAAAAGTAAAAAAAACAATATATTAAATTTAGTAATAGATACTAAAAATAAACTATTTGAAAATAATTTAAAAGTAATAATAGGTGTATAAAAAAATAATACATTATTCAAACTATTAATGTCTATAAACATATAATTATACCAAAAAGATTGAACAATAAAAATAGCAAAAAAACTAAAAATAGACGTTAAATTTGTAAAGAATAACAAATATGTTTTAAATTGTAAAACTAATTTATTGTTATCAAACTGTAGATAACTATTGAACTTAAAAATTAGTAAAAAAATTAACAACAGTAAAGAAAAAACAATTATAGAACTATAAAATAATTTAAAAACCACAATTACGTCGTAGTAAAATAAATAATGCTTTAACAGTTGGCATTACTACCCATCATTACACCACAATTAAAATAAAAAATAACGCAAGTCATACTCTATAAATCTAGGTTGACTAGGTTCTTGAACGTCAGGTGTACTTATTTCCTCTATATCATAAACCTCTATAAGTAAATTAGATCGGTCAAGATTAGTAATATAGTCCCACATTTCTATACCACCAATGTAAGTATTATAATGTAAAAGATCTCTATCTGAAATTTGATTAGGGACAATATTATTAAACACACTTGTAATATCGAGTGTGATACCAACTAATTCTACCTCTTTAAAGATATTTAAGTTTATAGAATCTAAGTCTAAGCTGTCTGTTTTGAGTGGAATCGGGAAAGTAATGCTTGTTGATCAATGTGCGCCATCATAAGTAATACCAAACATACCACGAATAAACGATATCATCATACCGCTATGTACATTGTTTCAAAATTGAACTCTACCACTCTCAACCAAATTAAGGTATGAGGTGTTTGCACTAAAATTAAAAATTTTAGTATACTCTATCAAAAAATTATTTGTAAAAAAACAGTAAAAAATAACATTTATTAAATTGTCAAGATAATTTAATACATTCCACCATGCACCAAAAAAAATGATTACAATTATAAACGCATTAGTAAAAAGATTAACATACTCACTCAAATAAAATAAACCAAACAAAATACCGGCGTATTCAACATTATAACCAGCAACTAAATCGGACTCAGCCTCCGACAAATCGAATGGTGGTCTATTAGTCTCGACAAGGGCGGCTATAAAATTCATCACTCCAAGTAATGGAAAAAATAGCATAATTGGGAAGTACTCTTGTTGATCAATGAACAGTTCAAAATTAGTTGTACCGGTAATTATAAATAAGTTTAAAAAAATAGCACTTGTTATTAATTCGTAAGAAATAATTTGTATAGCGGCGCGTATACAACCCAGCATAGCGTATTTTGAAACAGAAGCTCATCCAGCCACAAGCCAAGCAATACTAAAACCTAATGAACAGCATATTGCAAAAAAAATGTTATACTCCACCTCTAAAATATCTTCTCCACTGCAAAATGTTAGATTACTAAAGTTAAATCAACTTAACCAAAAAACAGCTATTGCAGTACCTTGAAAAAATAATGAGTTAACGTTTCTAGGGCTGGTATAAGTTTTTGTGATTAATTTTAAAGCATCAGCAAAATATTGCAATCGACCTCTGTCACCTACTACACGAGGACCTATACGTCTCTGAGTAAGAGCTAAAATCTTACGCTCACAAGTGGTAAAAAATAAAACTTGTAAAAACATAAATAAGAAAGACAAAAAAAAAAATCCAAAACCGTAAATAACGTTCATGTTTAATAAATTTCTGAAAATGACTAAAAGTAAAATTATCGTAAGCACATATATTTTATAAAAAAAAACAGCTAGATTCGTTTGTATAATCAAAACGATATTGGTAATAGACTGAAGTCGTTAAGTTCTTAAAAATATTGTTCATAAATATAAAATACTCATAATTATGATTTATATTTATTTCATCATCAATATAATACTTTATAATAACGTATGCCTGATTAAAAATATATCTTAAAATTTCTTTTCCACGTTTATGACATTTAGGGCCTTTTACCAGTGGATGAAATTTAGAATACTTATTTTTTTTAAATAATTTCAAACTAAGTTGCTTAAAATATTTTTTTGAGAGTCAAACTATAATCAGTAGCCGCATTAAAGAACGAATGCGAAAGGTATTTTTTTTTGAATACTTCTTAAAATTTAAACGAATAATCATTATTTTCTGAATATATTTTTTATACTAATTGTTGTAAAAATACGATTTAAAGCGTTTACAATTTTTATTTTTCCTCGTTTTCTGACAAACACTGTTATATAATAAACTCTATAAAGTCTAAAAATTGTATAGCTCAGTAAGATAAATAAAATAACGTTAACATCTATAACAACGGGTCACGCTGTCAATCAATCAACATTTTTTATAGTTCCGTTTCAAAAGCTACCTACAAACATTGAGCTTAAAGAGATACCAGCAAAAAAAGAGGGCCTAGAAAAAGCCCTAACCCTTGAATATCGACGCTTATTATATCTTCGCTGTGTTCTTATAAAATGAATAGTAAAAAAATTTTCACCAAAATCATTAATAGTTAAATTACTCATTATTTTTTTATGTCTGTATGATCCCAATTTTCATTTGTTATTAATTTGCTTCAAAAGTAATGGTTTAATAGAATTTCTACCAGTAACCGATAATGGCAAATCAATCAAAAAATGATTTGGTTGTACTAAAAAGGTAATCGTTTTTATAATCTTCTTATTAATAAATAATTTTTTATACAATTTAATAGTGTTCTTTAATATAAAATAGTATAAGCTACGTTTACCGCTAAAAACAAAAAGAAGCCAAATATTATAAAAACGAGAATAAAAAACACGTAATAACATCTGAAAATTAGAGTAAAAAACTTTAAAAAATCCACAAAGTCTAATAAAAAGCCCTAATCTATATAAATAATTAGAAGACAAAAGCTGACTATTAGTACTATTATTTAAGTAAAAATATAAAATTTCATTATTATTAACAATATAATTAACGTTTTTTTTTATTTCCTTAACCTTCATCTTACGAATTAATTTATAAGCATTCGAATACATTAGATTAATATTTTAAACAACTACTAACATATATATAAAAACGTTTATTAGTGGAATGGTTTAAATTAAAAATAGACTTGGGGGTATTTACCGTAGTTCTAAAATTTTCAACTGACTTGGAGTTTTTCAGAATCCTGTTAAATTTATCATTTGTATATTTTGATATTCTAAACAAAATATAATGAACAGCAAACAACATTGAAAAAACTAAGTGTGATGTAAAATAAAATCAAATCTCAGTTAAATTAAAGTTTAAAAAATTTCCACCTAAGTATACATTTAACACCATTATATTATTAAATAAAAAAAACAATATAAAAAAAACAATACATTAGTAATAAATGTAGCATAAACCTGAACACCTTTTTTAGCTGAAAAAACTCATAATCATACTTTTTAACACCTCAGGGTCAATTTCGGCCCATAGTTGTAGCAATTACATTGAAATAATCTATCCTATACTGACGAATATCCTTTGCTAATCAAATTCGACATTTGTTTTTTGCGGAAGGGGACATGGTATTACTCTTCAAAAATTTGTAAATTTTATTAAACACAGCTATATTATTAAAAAGTAAACAAATAATACAATTAAGATAAACAGATAATTTATAAAAAATCAGTAATAGAAAAAAAAATTAGAATAGAAAAATATATTTAATCAGTCTTCCAAGCCATTCTTTAATACATAAAAAATACTATTTTTATATTTAAACACAGTTATTTTATAAAAAAAAAACAAATAAAATTTGCCCCCCAATCTTATTTGCTATAGCCTGTTGACTAGTCAAAATCCCCTGCGAGGTATGTAAAATAATAACAGTACTAAAATCATACCTTGTTAGCAAATATAATTTCTTATATGATATATAGTATTTTTTAGCGGTTGTTGATATAATCTTTGCACTGCTTCAGCAATTTAATTGATTATTTAAAGTAATAAGTATATATGTACCTCTTATTTCATAAGATTGAATATAACTTATGTCTATAAATCTATTTAATAATATTATTAAGTGTTTGTTATATGGTACTGCAGTTTTTCGTAACCTGTTATTATAGGCTACTTTTATAGAGTTTAGTGTATTGATATATTTATTAGATTGGAACATTACCAATAAGCTTTTTGAAATCCAGGTAATAATAACTTATTAGAATACTCTAAAACTGACATTCGATTTAAGGAAAGAAATGTGTTAACACTTCTTCTATGACCGCTATATAAACAAATATTAGATAGTCGTGTTTTTGACTGTTTTTTATAGTAGCTAACTAGATAAAAAATAGCGAGAACTCTAGTCTGTTTATTAATAAACCTATTTTTTAGTAAAAATTTTAAAAAAATATAAAAAAACTCAGAACGTAAAAACACTTTTCTACTAATGTACTCTTTCAAAATTTTTCTTTGTTTTAACAACGGAATATTATATTTTAAACTTTGACCCATTATCTGTCTATTTCCCCTAAAACTAAGTCTTGTGAACCAACTATTGTTACTAAATCTGCAAAGTAATGACCCTGCATCATAGGTGCAATAGCTTGTAAATGATAATATGATGGCGATCTAACCTTACATCTGTAGGGTTTATTAGTGCCGTCAGAGACTAAAGTAACGGCAAACTCTCCTTTAGGGGCTTCTACACTTTTGTATGCTAAACCCTTAGGTACGGTAATACCCTCGCTGTAATATTTAAAATGGTTAATAACCTCTTCCATACTAACGTATCAAGAAAGCTGATTTGATTTCCTCATTGGTTTTATCGTAGCTGGTTTAGAGTAGTCTAGGTAACTATAAAAATTATTAGTAAAAATATTAGCAGCTTTTCAAGAAGTCTTTTTAAAATTAACTTTGTTATAAGTTATGTTTATTTTTTGTACTATTTGTAAAATTATATGTATACTTTCAACCATCTCCCGCATTCTAATTAAGTATCTATCATAGCAGTCACCATTAGAACCAATAAAACTTCTAATGTTTAAAAAATAATAATTTGCATAAGTCTCGTTATATGATAACCTAATATCTCTTGAAATACCTGCAGAGCGGGCAATGACACCAGTTAAACCCCATGTATTACAAAACTGCTTAGACAGAATACCGACATTAACTAATCTATATTTTCAAATACTAGTCATTTGTAATTTATTTTCTATCATAGCTAACCTCTTTAAAAACATTCGAGAGAATAACAGAATATCTCTAATTAACTCATTGGTTATATAGTTTATAGAAATATCATTGGGTCTATAAAAAGCCGCATGCATTCTAGCCCCCGATACTCGTTCGTAGAACTCCATAATTTTTTCACGCTCCTCAAACGCTCAAAACATTGGTGCCATACAACCTACATCTAAAGAGTGGGTTGATACAGCAAGTAAATGATTTAGTAAACGTGTCAACTCGTCAAAAATAACCCTAACTTGTACATACTCAGCTTGATAATTATTTGTTTTTAACAAAGACTCTATGGCTAAACAATATGCGTGCTCCTGCGATAAAACTGATACATAGTCCATTCTATCAAAATAGGGTAGTCCAAGTAAATAATTTTTATCCTCTATTAATTTCTCTGATCCTCTGTGCAATAAACCAATATGAGTGTCAATTTTTTCGACCACCTCACCCCTCATTTGTAAAATCATACGTAAAACACCGTGCGAGGCAGGGTGTTGTGGTCCAAAATTAATATTAAATTTTTTGAGTTCTCTGGCATTATTTAAATTCATTCCTATGTCTGGTTTTCAATAGTTAAATAAATCTTTATTCATCTCGTATATTTTAATAAAAATAACGTCAGTTATACAGTCTAGATGTAATAGGCTTAAACGTATTAATGTATACTGGAAGTACTTCATCAAAGTTTACAGCTTGTTTTAAAATGATAATCGATAATGTGCTATAGTCAACCTCCATATAAACAGGCGTTTTTGAAAAATTTCTTAAATTTTCAACAAGTCAACTACGTTCGCCACGTGAAAACTTCAGAGAGTATCTGTCTGAAAACAGTCGATTTTTTTTTACATATTTACGTAAGTCTTTTAAAAATAAATTAAAAAAATTAGTCTGAACCCTATCCCTTAAAAACCAGTTAGTATTAATAGGAATTTGAATAAGATCTCCTTTAATAACAATATGGTTTTTATTTGTATTTATAACCCCATTAACAAAAACATAACCGCAAAATATAAGTTCTAACGATTGTTTATAACTTCGTGAAATTTTAGAACGCAGTAAAATATTAATAAGTTTGAACTCTCAATTAACTAATCAATTTATTGAATTAGTCGCGCCTGACAGTTTCAAAAAAAATTTTGTAAGCTTATAGTTACGTGACTTCTTATGATAAAAATTGTATATACGCAAACGGGCTTGTTTTAATACACTAATTTGCCTAGAAGTAATGTTAATTTTGGGGGGTAATGTTAATTTTTTTGAATTAGACTTTGTAAATAAATTATACTTATAATTTTTAATGTTTAATTTTATAAAGAAATCCGTATTAGTAATTAAAGTTTTAACAAATAAATTACTTTTTTTAAAACTTTTCAGTAAAAATAAGTAATGATTAGGCCCTGATTCATAAGACAATTTTAATTTTTCATAAAAAGTAGATTTTTTAACACTACCAAAAACGGATACCTTTAACGGATAATAATTATAATTATCAGGTAAATACTGCTTTTTACCAATCGTTAAAATTAAATTCTTTTTTTTGCCGTTTAGAAATGTTTTCAAAAGCATTTGTTCAAAAATATAGCGACCCCTAGTAAAATAGCGCCGCTTTCGTAATTTAGTATTTAACTTAAAATTGAAAACAGCAAATCTTTGTAGTAAAAACAGGTATACGTTAATACTATATATAATCTTAAAATAATATATTAATAAAAATAACTTGGTAAAGTCAACTAATCTTCGTACCTTTTTCATGGTTTTTAACTTAAAACGCCTTAGCCTTCGTTTTATGTATAATCGTATAAATGTTTTCATTGGTCTGTGGCGGTAAAAAAAATGTCTTCACCGTCTTCTTACCGAAAAAGCATAAATTCGTTTTAAGTTTTTTCGGTACTTATATTTACACCTTAAGTTAACTAACCTTTTAGTGAATACACTTTTTTTAGTTTTTTTTAAAATTTTAGGATTTATTAATTCTGTTATGATTATAGCTGGATGTATAAAAATTACATTAATTATTTTAATAATCATAATTTTTTTAAGTAACTTAATTTAAAATTTGTATAATTATAGATTAGAAGTTTTGCTAACAATTTTTTATAATAAACTATTAATTTAAAAATTAAAAAAAAATAATAAGTTTGAAAGTGTGAACTTAGCTCAGGAACACATATGCTTATTTCAAATGGGTGATTAACAATAGTTTTGTCTACTAAACCTATAGAAGGTATTCCTAAATTTTTTACGTTAGAGATTAACTTAAAATTTTTAAATAGATTAATACAAATCAAAAGAGATGGATTGTAAGAACTTATTACAGACTTTTTGATATTTCTAAATTTACGCATATTTAGCAAAAATTCTATATTTGTTAGCGGTTTAAAATTATTTAAGTATATATTTATTAAATTCGTATCACTTTTAACATCATCAATAGGTAGAAAATAAATAGGCTTTCCTGATGTAATTGAGTTTTTTATAGTTACCTCAATAGGTACTAGATTATTTAAACTATAACTAGTTAATTTTTTATTAATGTTAATTATATTATAGTTTGACGTACTAATAAATAGTAAAGTTTTACTAAAATATTTAAGATGACTATTACAAACCAGTGTATTATAATTTATTAGTAAAAAGGGATTCCCTAAATTGAGGAGTTTTAACATCGTATATAAATAAATATTCTTATACATTAATAACTTATTATTATTCTAGCACCTATTACACCAGTTGGTGTAAGCATCGGTCCAACACTTTCGTCCATACGTAACCGTAAATTCGAATAACCAATCTTTCCAAAGCTAAGTAAAATTTTTTTTTTTCGTACGCTACCTGTTTTCCCTATCTTACCTTTTATTAAAATTCTTATACCACGTATTCTATAATAGTCAACAAATAATAAAAAATTCTGGCGAATAAAGCTTTTTAAAAACGAAATAAATTTAAATTGCATCCTAAAATGCATAGTATTAAAATATTTAAATAAAAAGTCAAAAATAAATTTAGGGTCCTTTGTACGCATACTAACACAAAATACGTTAACTAATTCAATTAAAAATCTTTTATTATTTATAGGTGAAATAAAGACTAGTCTACGAGATTGCTCAAAAATTCTCTTGTAACGTTTACCACGCATTAAATAAATGTATTTTATAATATAAAACAACTTTAAATCAAATTTTTTTAATATTTCTTGGATAGATATCATATACAATCAACTATACATATGTGTTTGTTTTTTACGATACATATTTACTAAACTAAGCTTCATATCTCTTCTGAACATAGTTGGTCGTACATAATTTGTATAATATAGCTTCTCAGTTGAATCATCAGAAACAGTTGAGAATATTCTAAATCACTTTATAGTTAAAATATTGTGTTTTTTTTTTATAAAAAAATTGAAAAAATTATAATCATTAAGATATAAAAGCATAAGTCGTTTGCTAATTAGTTTTGCAAAATGTCTAAAAATATTAAAAAAAATACGGAAATAATCTGGACAAAATAAGTTGATTAGATTGTTAACCAATATTCTATTAAAATTATTACGAAATAACATTAAAATATAGTTTTTTTTATTATTATATTTATATATAATAGGTGTGTGCCAGTAACTTATAAAATCGGAGTCTTCTTTCATATATTTTATATTTTTATATATTTTTTTTAATAAAGTTTTAGAATCTTTTACAACCCTATTTGGAAATAGAAGTCTTTTACTATTATTTTTAAAACTTAAGTCTACACTTAGATACGTTATTCTATTTAAGGATCATAGCTTATCATGTAAAAAGTTAATAAATGACAGTTTTTTATCCATTAAATTAATATTACAAAATAGTTTACTTTTAATACTTTCTAGCGTTGACGCAGCACTAAAACCACCTTGATTATAATAAATATTTTTATCAGATACTAAGTCGTAAGAAAAAAAATCGTATAAATTTAAATTTTCTGACACTTTAGCTGTGTAGGGGTTATACAAATTATTTGATTGTTTAGTTAGTGAACAGATTATATTTAAGTTTTTTTTATTATATTTATTAAGTAATAAAATTTGTTGTTTTTGCATTATATTATAAAAAAAAAAACTAAGTAAAAAAAAAAACTAAAGTTTATGGAATAAACTAATAAATTAAAAAAATTTGTGAGTTCTAGCTTTTCTGGGAAAAAGAGGTTATTATACGGAATTAGTAATTTTTTTATGATAGAAACGCCGGTTCACTGCGAAAAAATTTTATCTAAAATGAATAAACCAGGTAAAGTTAAATATTTTATAAATAGACTATTTATAAATTTGGAAAAAAGTTCATCAAAATAAAAACCTGAAAAAAAAAAATGTCAAAATAAAAATCTTTCATGCCATGAAAATAAATTTTTTTGTATAATGTTACTTTCTTTATTTATCACATTTATTTTATTAACTAGTAGTTTCACAAGGTATTGTTTGATAAATAAATATTAGACTTTAATAACGGCCTTGAAATTAAAAAGGCGTTTGGTAATTTTTTATTTATCATATTTAATATCATAAGTAATGTAACTGAGTTTCAGTTTTTAAATAAAATTAAGCTCAAACCACTTCTAAGTTTAAATTGAAAACTTTTAACTGAACCCTTACCCTTACCCATACGTAAACCAACAGTCTTTTTTGTGTAGGGGGTTAATGGTAAGTTAATTATAGTATTTTTTTTTTTTAAAGTGAGCGGTTTTTTAAAAAAGTGTACCTTTATATTTTTTCTTTCGTTTAACGTTAGATAATTAAACATATTTTTGTTTCCAAATTTGCTTAACTCAGTTTTATTTATTTTTAACATCGTTAACTTTGTTGACGACGATCCTTTTTTAAATCTTTCTTTTCTAGACATTTTTTTTTTTTTTGTTTTCTTCTTGTTTAAAATAAAGTTTAAAAAAGTTAAATTATAGTATAATAAGTTAACACACCTTCGAACAAGTAAGTTTATACCCCCAAGTTTAATGTAAAAAATATTAAAAAAATTATTGCTCCGCCCCTTTTGTTTTTTTTTTAGAATATTTGGTTTTTTTAGATTAAACATTTGAATTTTTATTGGTATAAAAATTTATTAAATTTAGCTCCCGTTGAGTATTGTGCGCGTTGTAGTAGTTTATAAAAAAGGTTGGTTTTTTTATAGAAATAAATCAGCACCTACAAAACAATCAAACTGCAATAACTAAAAAAAGTAATTGTAAAAATAGTATAAAATAAATAAATAAAAGTGTAAATGAAATCAAATATCAGTCAATAAAAAAACTTACCAAATCTGTTGAAAATGACCCTTTGCAAAAAGGAACTTGTCAGGTAGCATAATAAATATATAGTTCCCAAGTGTCTATTAAATACTCGGAGACTTCTCTAAAAAAATCATGAAAAAAACCACATATTAAACCTCGAATCATTTGTAATGTAATTCTTGAGGTAAGGATAATTAATGCAACACAATCTTCAATTAACGTAACAACAAGAGATCTTCTACCGCGAGCGCCATTTAAATAAATTAAAAGATGAGTACTAAACAACCAGGCGCTCTCAAACAAAATTAGAAATCCGTACGCAACAGGAAGCCCCCACTCTACAAAAATAAAAAAATTCTCATTATTTTCTACAGTAAACAAATGTGTAAAAATTAAAACAATGCATCAAGGTCATAAAATAATAATAGAAAAAGCTTCTTCTACAGATTCAAATTTAATACCCGCAAAGTTTAATCAAGAAGTGACGAAAATATTGTATCTAATCATTAAATTAGGTTTAGTACTTTCAGTCGTTGAACCATACTCTGTGTGTAATTTATATATTAACAAAAATAAGTATAAAAATAATGTAATAAATGTTAGTAAATTACTAAAAAAAAGAGGATATACAGAATTAAAAACGCTCTCAGTTAACAATGGAACGTAGAAATTAAAATTGTACAATAATGTAAAATATGTACTAATTTGATCAATAGCTATAAATAGTGAGCTATTTTCAGTATCAGACATTAAAGCCCATAATTCATTATAAGTTAGTGGAAACGTGTTTAAATTAATATTGGTATAGTTAAATAAATTATATTGAGTTCTTTCTGTATTAAAATAATTTATATTTTCTAGTCAGTCAAATTTAAAATTTTTAAATATAGGTAAAAATTCTCGAGAAAAAAAAGTTCAGTTATTATCACTAAACGTTGAGGAATTACTATAAATTAGTCTGTGTATTTTCCAGCAAGATAGTTTTTCTTAAGATTAGTAAACTATTTTAAATGAATTAATATATTTTTTTCTACCAAGTTCTAGTAAAGTTGGTCCTATAATTTTATTGGTCACAAGTTGTAAATTTTTTTTAATAATTATAGAAGCGTTATTATTAAACTTACGGTATGAACCATCAGCTCTTTTGGTAAACTGCCTTGATCTGACTATTACCCCTGTTGTTAATTTTTTTTTTTTACTATCTGGATGGGTAAATTGTTTTTTAATGGATGCTTTTGTTATGCACCCGATAGGTGAAGTGTTTTTGTTTTTTTGTTTATAAAAATGAAAACTTTTAATTCTGTGGATTGTTAGTTTTTGTGTACATATTGAGTTAAGAATCATATTAATTAATTATTTATTTTTAATATTAATTTTACTTTAACTTATTTAGTTATAAATTTAATCTCACTAGAGATATTTTTATATCTGTTAGCGGGATTGCACCACTCCTAAAGG
>Ga0207940_1000041_pt1 | contig 43135 bp, 29 predicted proteins | sample LakMenEpi06Jul12_FD_150676 | JGI IMG/M metagenome (GOLD analysis project Ga0207940, IMG submission 150676) | Freshwater microbial communities from Lake Mendota, WI - 06JUL2012 deep hole epilimnion (SPAdes) | ecosystem: Environmental > Aquatic > Freshwater > Lake > Epilimnion/Euphotic zone ... | reverse complement strand
CCCTGCTCCCCAAATTGATCCACATCCAAGTGAATGACATTGCGATAAAAACTATTGCGCATGTCGTAAAGCGAGAGATTAACAACGCTGCCTACAAGAGACTCTTGGAAGAATTCGAAAATACATTTGATGAAAACTCCAACCAAAACAAACCCTAGGACATAAGAGAGGGTGGTAAAACTATCCCTAGGCAAATAAGCGTAGATGTATTTATGCGCAATCAAATACCAATCCATTTGTTTACGGGCATAAACCAGCTTACTTTCGACCTTTACCAGCGCATGAGTATGCTCCCTGCGTTGCTGTTCAACATGCTTATTAAGGGGAAGCTTCTCGAGTTCTTTTGATTTTTCGTTCAAGGCATCCGACACTGCTTCAATTTGCTCTATTTCTTTGTTGCAATTTGCAATGCATGAATCGACCCACTGCTGGGGGCTTTGGTCGTTATTCAAGAGCTTTAGCACAGGATAAATGGAGGTAAAGTTAAGCCCCCAAAGAATGGCAGCAAAAACCGCACAAACAATGGAGATAACCAACCTCACTCGATAAGGCCAAGCATACCGCAGAGCTCTAAGAAAATTCTTCATAGAAGGACCGATCCTTGGTCAATTACTTAATAAATTCCACAGATAACATGTTGTAAGTAGCAAAAAAGGGTTCAAATTAACAAGACAAGTTCGCAGAAATAGACTTGGCCACTTCGAGTTAAGGAAAAAGCGAAAAACTCAAAAGGAAGAATCAGTCGTAAAAACCCGCACTATCGTTACAAAACACGTAAAACCACAAAAGTCACCCATGATACTCAAGCTATTTGTTTTTTCCAATTTGACACATGGTCGGTTAATTGTTTACATTTGAATGGTTACTGTAATCGCATGGCTAATTGACGAATGAGTGAAATATTATGGTTTATCAATCAAATTCAAGACCTTTGGGCACGCTGGCCCAACAAATCGTAGATTTAAACAATCAAATCAGCCTCGCCCAGCCAAGGAATAAGAGAAAAAACAAAGGCCTGAAAGAAATGGAGTTTTTAACTCTTTGCCACCTAAGAAACAAAGATTTAATGAATGTCGGGGATATACAAAAGTTATTAGGCGTGCTACCTGCACAAATGTCTCGAATTATCCGTTCTCTTGAAAACAGGGATATTGCACTGATTTCTTGTAGCATTAACCCCTTAGATAAACGAAAAATTGATGTTGTTTTAACGGATGCTGGTAACACTGCCTTTGAAAACCACCAAACCACCCGTGTTTGTTTTGTCCAAGAATTGCTGCAGAAGTTAAATGATGAAGAAATTGACGATTTGAAAAAACTTGTGGATCGACTTACCGATTTAATCATTGAAAACTCAAAAACCCATGAAAGCTTATCAAGTGTTTAAATACCAATTCATTCCTCATAACGCTAAAAGCTACCATTAGATTTTTAACAATTTCATCTAACTATACAAATTTAAGTTTACATCTAACGATAAGTCTTGCATTTTATAGGATATATATCATTCTACGGTTATTGATTGCTTAACATTCTTTGGTTATTTGACGATTAATGCAGTTAAGTACTCAAGGAACTAATGGTATCTAAGGGGTTCTCCATGGAGAAATGGTTATGTTGGAGTTCCATGGGGGCAGCCGGTCTAGTTTTATTATTGTTCATCCTTGATATTGCTATCGGATTGCCCTTTGGTCGCTCCAGTGTTGTTGTTGATGCAATTGCAATCATTTGCAGCATTGCTGTATTACTATTATCTTGGGATGCATTCCGAGATTTAGGCTAAGCTATTTAAATTTTTTAGGCTTTATAACTAAGCTTCTTCTTTAGACCAATCCTTAATCATCTCCTCAATCATCCCATCGGTGGTGAAACTTGCGGAACTAAGGCCGCTACCCCACCCCAAATCCTTCACTTCTTCGGAAGTAAGAGGGCTAATTGCAACAACTTTGGTTTTCCCTGCATGGATGCGAGGTGCAAGTAAATCACCCAGCGAATCAAATATCACCTTTGCACTGTTGGAACTTGTCACCGCGACATAATCCATCGAAGTATGTGATAACATCTTCTTAATATTGCCGATTTGTTCCTGTGAAGGAGGACTCTGAGAATAGACATGAAGGTCGGTAATCTGACATATTTTCGACAATTCTTGGCTAAGCAGGGCCCTACCCTCCCTAGCTCTTGCTAGAAGAACTTTCACGCCTTTAACCAAAGGCGCCAAGGCCTCGATTAAACCCTCTGCATCATGACGGGGTGGAATCAGATCCGGATAAATATGAAATAACTTTAATGCAAGCGCAGTCGATGGACCAATACAGGCGATTTTCAAATTCGAAAGAATCCGGATATCGAAACCTAATTGCAAAAATCTTTGTAGGAATTTTTCAACACCATTGGCGCTCGTAAATACGAGCCAATCGAAAGAAGCAATATTTTTTATTTCATGATCCACCAAGCTCCAATCATTAGGGCTCTTAATGATCATAGAATCAAACTGAAAGACGTTAGCACCAAGATTTTTTAGCTTGGTAGAAAAATCAGCGCCCTGCCCTTTGGGCCTAGAAATCAAAACAGAGGCATTCCCCAATGGAAGCTTATTTCGCCAGCCCCAAAGACCAAGATACTTGGCTGCGGAGCCAATAATAATGATAGCCGGTGGCTCGAAATTTTCCTGGGCAACAAGTGCAGTTAAATTGCCTAACACGGTGGTAGCTTGCTTTTGCTGAGGAAGAGTAGCTTCGGAAATAATGGCGACAGGCGTTTGCGGACTCATCCCTTGTTCAAGAAGATTAGACTGAATAACTTGTGCCCGTTTAACGCCCATGTAAAAAACCAAAGTACCAGGAAATTTCGAAATTTCAGGCCAATGAAGAAAGCTGTCTGGCTTGCCTGCTTTTTCGTGCCCAGTAATAAAAGCCACTGCGCTGGAAAATTCCCGGTGCGTTAAGGGAATCCCAGAAAAAGCACTAGCCCCAAGAGCCGCTGTAACCCCCGGAACAATTTCAAAAGCAATATTTTTGGCAATTAAAGGTTCGATTTCTTCGCTACCTCTGCCAAAAAGGAGTGGATCGCCACCTTTTAGGCGTGCAACTTTCAGCCCCTTGGAAGCATTGGCGATCATCAAATCAACCAGAACCTCCATCCGTTCAGGATGACAACCTGGGAGGGATTCTGCGCAAATTTTTGGAGTTTCATCAGGGAGGATTTGCAAGATTTGAAGGGAAACGAGCCTGTCATAAATAATCAAATCCGCATCACTTAATATTTGTTGACCACGAACAGTTAACAGGCCCGGATCGCCCGGGCCTGCACCAATAAAATAAACAAATCCACTAACAACTTCATTCAAATGGAAACTCGCTTAGAGAGCGCTGGGTAAACTAGACGCCAACCATTTCGTCAGGGTCAGGAACATCAATTCCATAATCAGGCCTAGAAGGTGAAACTTTACACATAAAAATGCCTAATTCGTAAAGAAGGCTCATTGGTATCCACAAGAAAAGCATACTAAATGCATCCGTGGAAGGTGTTGCAACTGCTGCAAAAAGCGCCATCGCAAACCAAGCGTATTTTCTATTCTTTTGAAACATCTCAACATTCATAGCGCCTAGTCTTTCTGCAAACACCATCACCAGAGGAGTCTGGAAGGAAAGACCAAAAACAACAGGCATGAAAATTGCAAAACTCAGCCATTCGTTCAATCGTAAATCTGGTTTTAGCCCAAGCCATTCGTTAAACCACAAAAGGGCTTCGATAGCTTTTGGTATCACAAAAAACTCGCAGATAAAAACTCCGGATAAAAACAAAACAATACTGAAGGGCAAATAAACATGGACCAATTTTTTCTCATGGGGATACAACCCAACTGCCACAAAAGACCACCCCTGAAAAAACAACCATGGACTTCCAATTACAATTCCACACACAATACAAACCTTGAAATAAACCATGAAAGCTTCTTGAACGCTTAATGTGCTCATAGCATCAAAATCACCGATTTTTCGCTGGGATTCACCCATTAATGCTGATTCTTTTAGCGGTTCTTTATGAGAAACCCAGAGCGTAACCGTTTCGTTATTAAGTTTTTCCTCAGACAAATCCGCAGGGGGCTTAATCTCGCTAATTGCTTGAGATGGATCACCTTTAAAAAGCGCTTCAAGTTGGGCCCTGGAAAATATTAATCCTGTAAATTCAGTTGGTTTATTCAATTCGACCAAAGTAGAGTCAGTTCCTTTGTCCAATTGTTCCCGAACCAAAGCCACTCTTCGCTCATAAAACTTTTTAAGTTCGGACTTCACAGGCAAGGTAATAAAATCAACCACATATTTGCCTATAAAAAAACTAAAAATGAATGCAATAAAAAAGCCCTTGAAGGCATTTAATAAATGCGAACGCAAATCTTCAATATGATCACCAAAAGACATTCTTGTGTCAGCAAAGAAGTCCTCAGGATCAGATGCCTTATTCAATACCATAAAAATCCAACCCTAACTTTTCGTTAAATACGCCTACTATCAATTTACATAAACACGAAATTTTAACCATTATCTCTTTATGGGAATGGCATTGCCATTGCTAAGTTTAAAGTTTATCAAGCAATTTGCCGATTAATACTTAAAGTTTAATTATGTAAAGTTTAAGGATTAATCCAGCAGGCAAAACAGATATAACGAGCCAAGGAAAAGGTTGCCATGTACACAAGATTATTCGTATTTATTGCACTAATTGTAGCTACTGGGTGCAGGAATTTAGAAGGGCCTAAGTATCATAAGGAACATCCTGAAAAGATTGACAGTCCCGTTTATAACATCGATGAACAGAAAAGGCGTGGCAGAGAATTGATAGCATTGCCGGACGCTAGCCAAAATGTTGCCCCAAAAACCGGTATAGAAACATACGGACCGTCAGGAAGGTGGTAGAATAGGGTTATAGTTTAAAATGAGAACCAAAATGAAAAACACCCTAATTGCCCATTTTCTGCTGTTAGCACTTTTGACCCCAGGTTGCCAATCTGTATCAGAGAAAGCAGCATCAATTCAGCCTTTGGCAGAAAACACACCCGTCCCGCCTTACCAAGATCTTTTATCCCGAGCTAGAAACCAGTCCTCGGTTGCAACCGAATCTTTTTTCATCAACAACTGGGCAGAACTTGAGGATGCCGCAAAAGGGCTAGAACAAACATCGAGATTGATGTCAAAAAGTGCAGATATGCCTGAAAACAAAAAAGAGTCAATCTTGGCGGTATCATCAGATCTAAATCGGGAAGCAGCAAAACTAAAAGAAGCATGCAAAACAAAAAACGAAGTCGAAGTAAATACACAACTTCAAAAAATAACCTTAAAAATTCGCGAACTTAGAATCAATTAATCCGCAGTTTCATCGGTTTCGCCTGAAACAAACACTCCTGCGCCAAATTGCGTACAAAGTCTGAAATGATCTAAAGGCGAAAGAGTTTCTGCCCTTACTTCTCCTTTAATATCTAGAATCACCAACTTAGCATCAATTTCAGCTTTAGAAAGTTTGTTATTGGGCATTGATAAAAGGGCGCCCCGTAAATTCTTCCTGCGATGAACATACAAGCCTCTTAGGAAGTTTCTAAAACAAAGAGGGCCATCCTCAGGCTTTACCCCCTCAAAAACCAGTTTACCTCTAAGCAGGGGACTCGGATCAATTTTAATAATTGCGGAATCCACCTTGGGCCTAGGCCAGAAGGCCGCAGGCGATATCCTTCGAACTATTTCCACTTTAGCAAGGCTTTGAAAAAGAATCGGTAATGCTCCGAAATCTTTACTTGTTGGTTTTGAAATAATTTTTTCAGCAATTTCCAACTGAACCATAGCAACAATTTTAGTGGGCGGATTTCTACTTATTAACAAATTACTCATCACAGGAGTAGCCACAGCATAAGGAAGATTAGCAACCAATTTGTAGCCAGAAATACCAGGCATTGAAGTGATTTCCACAAGCTTTTCGGTGACTTGAGGCTGAATCTGATTCTTGCCTTTAAGGATATCCCCACGATGAAGAAAGAACCGATCCCGTTCAATCACGGTTTCTTCTGTCAACTTTTGAAAAGCGGGATCTAGTTCGACACTTAGTACAAACCCAGCATTTTCCACCAGCCGGTTGGAAAGGCTGCCCGTACCACTGCCTACTTCCAAAACAGCATCAGAGGGCTGTAAATTAGCACTATTAACAACAAGATCCATGAGGTTTAGATCAATGAGGAAGTTTTGCCCCATTTTGTTTTTGGGCCATATGTTTCTGCTTTTTAAAAGCTCAGTCAAGTAGGACTGGGTTTGTCTAGGCGGAATATCGTAAAGGTTCATCGATTACTTTTTGCCTTTAAAAAACAGTTCGTAAGCGCGCATGGCGTATTTTGCAATCATATCAGTTTCAATATTAACCATATCCCCAGGCTTCTTAAGTGCAAGGGTAGTCATAGCTAGGGTGTGAGGAATCAAGGCGACACTAAATTTATCTTTTTTCACTTGGACTATGGTCAAACTAACACCTTCAATGCAAACGGATCCCTTATCAACAAGAAAAGGTTTGATCGAATCGGGTAATGAAAACCAGATATCTATCCATGGACCTGATTTTTCGATTTTCAAAATTTCAGCAGTCGTATCAACATGACCTTGAACAAAATGACCACTAAAATCACTACTTGCAGAAACAGGTTTTTCCAAATTAACTTTCATACCAACTTGAAGAAGCCCGAGGTTAGACTTTTTCAATGTTTCCGGCCCCACCTCAAAAACAGCTTGCTTATTCTTTTGGGAAATCAAGGTTAGGCAAACACCATTGATGGCAATACTAGCACCGGTTTTTGTTTTTTTAAAAAAGTCATCATGCCCAATAGAAAGCAAAACCCCAACATTCTGGGTTTTTAAAATAGTCACCGTTCCCATGGATTCTACGATGCCGGTAAACATGTTTTATGCCAATAAATGTGATGAAAAAGAATCGGCTAGCGACGATAATAATCATTTGCGCTGGCCTGAGAAGAATCAACCATATTTCTGCGAAAAGCAATATAAAAGATTTGCCTAGCAGGGAAGTTTAAAGCATAAATCCAGAAAATTAAAATAGCAAGCGATTCGGGAACTAGGTATACCATCGGGGCAATCACAGGCAAGGCAAAACACCAGCCAAAAATAACTTTTTTACGAAGAATATGCTTGGTTAAATGTGGGTAGGAAAAAGGAGAAACCATAAGTAAAGCTACAACCACCGCACCAAAAACAGCCCAAACACTAACCACATTCTTAGCAGTTAAAAAATCAAATCCCGGTACTTCCATCGAACCATAAGAACGAATCAGCGCCAAACTGGCAATGCAACCACCAGCGGCAGGAGAAGGCAATCCTTTAAATCTTTTAAACGAACCAGTTTCGAGATCAGTATTTTCAAGATTATACTTCGCAAGCCGAATTATTGCACATGCCATGAAAAGGCCGGCTATGCACGCAAATATATTCCTAACAAAAAAGCTGTCCCAATCCTGGCCTAAACGCAGGATTAAAAATGCGGGAGCAGCACCAAAACTAATTGCATCGCACAAACTGTCAAGCTGACCACCAAAATCACTTGTCACTTTTACTAATCTGGCTAGCATCCCATCTAACACATCAAAAATCATCGCAAGAAATATCATGCCAGCAGACCAACGCAGTAAAACCGCTGCAGAGTGATCGTCCTGAACGGAAAGATCTATTTTTGCAGCAATAACAATAGCCGCAAATCCGCAAATTGCGTTTCCAAGAGTAAACAAATTAGGAATTAATTTAAGTATTGAGTGCAAAGCACATACCCACAAATAAAACAAAAGGGCAAAATCACCGCATGAATTGTAACTTAAGATTAACAAGATTTCTATAAAGAAAATGAAAAAGTAAAACAAATACGGCCCAACTTTCTTCAAGTTAGGCCGTAAATATTACCCAATCTTACTGACCCTTAGGTCCCGTGTTCCCAGCCAGTCATATACTTATTCTGAGCTGCAGTAAGCTTATCTATGCTGATTCCCATCGATTCTAGCTTATGGGTAGCAACATAGCGCTCGACTTCCAAAGGAACATCGATAACTTTATTGGCCAATTTGCCTTTGTTTACAATGCAGAATTCAGTTGCAAGGGCTTGAGTTGCAAAACTCATGTCCATTACACTTGGTGGGTGCCCTTCTGCTGCTGCAAGATTTACAAGCCTACCCTGACCAATCACATAAATCTTTTTGCCATTCTTAAGTTGATATTCATCAACATTTGGCCTTACTTCGCTGATCACTGCACTGGATTGAGCCTTCAACGCAGGCAATTCTAATTCCACATCAAAGTGACCGCTATTACAAACCATTGCACCATTCTTCATCTTGGAGAAATGATCTCCAATGATTACATGTGCGTTTCCGGTTACTGTAATAAAAATGTCACCAAATTCAGCGGCTTTGGAAATAGGCATTACTTCAAAACCATCCATAGCAGCTTCCAAGGCACGAATCGGATCAACTTCGGTTACGATAACCAAGCTTCCCATCCCTCTTGCGCGTTGAGCCACCCCTTTACCACACCAACCATAGCCACAAACCACCACTTTTCTACCTGCAAGGAGGATATTCGTAGCGCGAACAATGCCATCCAAGGTGCTTTGGCCGGTACCGTAACGATTGTCAAACAAATGCTTGGTTTGAGCATCATTAACAGAAACAACGGGGAATTGTAGAACCCCATCTTTTTCCATGGCGCGAAGTCGATTGACCCCCGTCGTGGTTTCTTCCATGCTACCTACAATTTGATCAAGAATTTTTCTACGGCTTTCAACAGAGTGCTTTTCAGCCCACTTCTTAACTTCTGGATGAACTTCATCCAAACGATTTAACGCCATGAAAATGAGTGCGGAAACTAGATCTGCGCCATCATCCATGGTTACATGGGGGCTGTGTTCCAAAGCCGCAACAATATGCTTGTAATATGTATTGTTATCTTCTTCACGAATCGCAAAGACAGAAATACCAAAGTCATGAACCAAGCTGGCTGCAACATCATCTTGGGTACTTAAAGGATTGGAAGCAATTAATACAAGATCTGCACCACCAGCTTGCAAAGTGCGGGCAAGATTTGCAGTTTCTGCAGTAACATGCAAACAGGCAGACATTCTTAACCCTGCTAAAGGCTTTTCTTTGGCAAATCTTTCACGAACACGAGCCAAAACTGGCATATCCGTATCTGCCCACATAATTCGTTTTTTACCCAATGCCGCCAACTTCAAATCTTTTACATCATTCTTTATCGCCTTGCCCGTGGACATGAAAAACTCCTTTGACAACTTTTGTTTAACTAGACTCATCATATGAATAGAGGATTTCATGCTCTTTTCGCAATAGAAAATCCAAAAAATATTGTATACTTTAACCAGATTAGTTGATTTGTTGACTAAAAATAAGCAAGGATAATGCAGTAATACCCTTGTAAACAGAACTTGTAAGCCAGTTTTTTTTACTAAAAGTGATTTCAAAACAATTATCAAAGTTGACTAGTTTTGCTACAATCTACATGGACGGATTTTTATTTACAGTTTAGTTTTTTTTAACATCAGAATATTTGAAATTCAGGATAATTTAACATTATGGCATCTAATTTAAATGAACAGTTATTCTCAACACCACTACCACCTTTCCAACATGGTCTTTACGACCCTAAGTTCGAAAAAGATTCATGCGGAGTTGGGTTCATCGCCAACATTAAAGGCGTAAAAACCCACGATATTGTTAAAGATGGTTTGCTAATCCTGCTAAATCTTCAACATCGTGGAGCTTGTGGTTGCGATCAGGAGACTGGAGATGGCGCCGGCATATTAATTCAAATACCTCATAAGTTTTTTGCGGATGTTTGCTCACAATCAGGCTTAAGCATTCCTGAACCAGGTTCTTATGGCGTTGCTTTTGCCTTTTTGCCTAAAGATGCTACCGAAAGAACCTCATGCGAAAAAGCAATTGAAAAGCTGTGTAAAGAAACTGGCCTCAAATTTCTAGGCTGGAGGGATGTTCCGGTAGACTCCAACAGCGTTGGTTGGCTTGCAAGGTCGCAAGAACCATATATGAAACAGGCTTTCATAGGGAAAAGCTCAAAATCTATGACTCAGGATGCCCTAGAGACAAAGCTTTACATCTTTCGCAGAAAAGTTGAAAACTGGTCTTACAGCAATGCCCAGCCAGGAATGCCTGCACCAATCTATTTCGCCAGCTGTAGTTCTAAGACAATTGTATACAAAGGCATGCTTAAACCTGACCAAGTAGACAAATACTTCCCGGATCTTCTTAATCCTTTAATGGACTCTTGCCTTGCTGTCGTACATAGCAGATATAGCACCAACACATTTCCCCAGTGGAGCTTGGCACAACCTTTTAGGTTTTTGGCACATAATGGCGAAATCAACACTCTCCAAGGAAATGTGCACTGGCTTAAAGCCCGTTCTTCCATGATGCACAATGACCGCTTCGGCAAAGATATTGAACATGTCGTTCCTTTGCCTTCTGATGGACTAAGTGATTCTGCAATTCTCGATCAAGGTTTGGAATTACTGATCCAGGCGGGCCGAACTCTCCCGCACGCAATAACAATGATGGTGCCAGAGGCTTACGAAGGTCAGCCAGAAATGGACGCTGCAAAAAGAGCTTATTACCAGTTTAGCAGTTGTTTAACCGAACCATGGGATGGCCCTGCGGATCTTTGTTTTTCCGATGGAACGCTAGTAGGTGCTATGTTGGATCGTAATGGTTTACGCCCAAGCCGTTACATTATTACTGATGATGACATGGTGATTTTGGCAAGTGAAACGGGAGTGCTACCCATTCCTTCTGAAAAGATAATAGAAAAAGGCAGACTCCAACCCGGCCGAATTTTTCTGGTTGACACAGGATTAGGCAAAATTATTACTGATAAAGAAGCTAAAGAAGCTCTTGCAAAGCAAGCTCCCTACCTTGAGTGGATTGAGCAGCATCACCTTACTCTTGAAAAACTTCCAGAAGTTGAAATTGAAGATGGGTTTTCCAAGGAGTTCACTACTCTGTTAGAAAGACAGCGTGCATTTGGTTACACTCAGGAAGATATCAATCGTATTTTGCTTCCCATGGCGAAAGATGGCAAAGAGCCAGTTTCCAGCATGGGTACTGATATACCACTCGCAGTATTAAGTAATCGAAGCCAGTTACTTTTCCATTATTTCAAGCAGTTATTTGCTCAGGTCACCAATCCGCCCATTGATGCAATTCGTGAAGAAGTTGTCATGAGCACAGAATCGCTTTTGGGCAGCGAAGTTAATCTTTTAGGTGAAACCGCATTGCACGCCCGAATGCTTAGGCTTGAAACGCCAACCCTTACAGCATCAGAACTTGAAAGGATCAAACGCTGCAATATCACGGGTTTTGAAAGCAAAACCATTATGACCTTATTCAAGCGAAGCGAAGGGCCTTTGGGTCTCAAACTTGCATTACAACGGGTACGTGAAGAAGCTTCCGCTGCTGTTGAAGCTGGTGCCACTATTATTATTCTTTCTGATCGCGGCGTTGATAAAGATCATATTGCGATTCCATCCCTGCTTGCCACCGCTGGCGTGCATCACCACTTATTACGAAGTGGGTTAAGGGGCAAATGTGGGATTATTGTTGAAACAGGCGAAGCAAGAGAAGTTATGCATTTCTCACTTCTGATCGGGTATGGTGCCAGTGCCATTCATCCATATTTGGTATTTGAAACTTTTGAAGGTTTAAACCATGCCAACATGATGGTGGACAATAATGGTTCCCCACTTAGCTTGGGTTCTGCTGTCAAAAACTACATCAAATCAATTGATCAAGGCCTGCTTAAAATCTTCAGTAAGATGGGAATCAGTACACTTTTAAGTTACAGGGCTGCCCAAATATTCGAAGCCATTGGCATCGACATGGATGTGATCAATGAATTCTTTTCTGGAACTCCCAGTCGAATTTCTGGAATTAGCCTCGAAATAATTGCAAAAGAGTCTATTCACCGCCATAGCTTTGCTTTTCCAGTGGACAGAAATTTAGAAGAACAAGAATTGGATGTTGGCGGAGAATACATGTGGCGTAGACGTGGCGAACATCACATGTGGAATCCTGAGACCATTCAGAAACTGCAATACTCCATCATCAAGGATAAGTATTCTTCCTACAAAGAGTTTTCGGAACTCGCAAGCGAAGAAGATGAACACTTGTGTACAATTCGGGGCCTCCTTGAAATTAAGAAGTCACCAAGACCTATCCCCTTGGAACTTGTCGAATCTGCAAAAGATATCGTCAAAAGATTCTGTACCGGTGCAATGAGCTTTGGATCAATTAGCAAAGAAGCGCACGAAACCCTTGCCATCGCAATGAACCGTATTGGCGGAAGAAGCAATACGGGTGAAGGCGGCGAAGACCCTGCAAGATTCAAGAAAGATTCCAACGGGGATTCACGTAATAGTGCTATTAAACAAGTAGCCAGTGGAAGGTTCGGAGTAACCTCCAACTATTTAGTTAATGCCACCGAGTTACAAATCAAGATTGCACAGGGCGCAAAGCCCGGTGAAGGCGGCCAATTACCAGGCCATAAAGTAGACAACTTTATTGCAAAGACTCGCTATAGCACACCGGGTGTGGGGTTAATTTCGCCTCCCCCTCACCACGACATTTACAGTATCGAAGATCTTGCCCAGTTAATCTTTGACCTTAAGAATGCCAACCCTCATGCAGAAGTTTCGGTAAAACTTGTTGCAGAAGTTGGTGTTGGAACAATCGCTGCTGGAGTCGCAAAGGGCTTTGCAGACAGGATTCTAATTAGTGGTGATTCCGGTGGAACCGGTGCATCGCCATTATCAAGCATCCGTCATGCAGGAGTTCCATGGGAATTGGGCCTTGCAGAAACCCAACAAACATTAGTTCGAAACGGGCTTAGAGGACGGGTCAGGGTACAAACTGATGGACAGTTAAAAACTGGGCGCGATATTATTGTTGCTGCTTGCTTAGGCGCTGAGGAATACGGCTTTTCTACTGCACCGCTGATTGCAATGGGTTGCATCATGATGCGCAAATGCCATCTCAACACATGCCCCGTAGGCATTGCTACTCAAGATCCAGTTCTCAGGGCACAATTCCAAGGTACCCCAGAGCAAGTCATCAATTACTTGTTTTTTGTTGCAGAAGAAGTGCGCGAGTATTTAAGCGCAATGGGTTTCCGAAGCTTGGATGAAATTATCGGCAGGGCCGACCTTCTTAAACAACGCAAAGTTGATCACTGGAAGGGGAAAAATGTTGATCTTTCCTCCATCCTGCAAATGCCTCCTGTCGCTGTTGGGACTCCGATTCGATGTGTCGAAAAACAATCAGATCGCATTGCTGACCAAATAGATTGGGAGCTTATCAAAGTTTGTAACCCTGCCATCGAAAGGGCCGAGAGAGTTCAATTCGAATCTCCTATCGCAAACAAAAACAGAACTGTAGGTACTCTTTTAAGCTACTTCGTCACCGCCAAACATGGGGAAGATGGATTGCCAGAAGATACCATTGATTTGCAATTTAATGGCAGTGCAGGCCAGAGCTTTGGGGCATTCATCACCAAGGGCATTACGATGCGCATCAGGGGTGATGCAAATGACTATGTAGGTAAAGGATTGTCGGGCGGAAAGATTATTGTTGCCCCAACGGCAGATTCTAAGTTCATCCCTGAGAAAAACATCCTTATCGGTAATGTTGCACTTTATGGCGCTACCGCAGGCGAGGCTTATTTCCGAGGGATTGCTGGCGAAAGATTTGCTGTCCGAAATAGCGGTGCAAAAACTGTTGTTGAAGGCGTTGGCGATCATGGTTGCGAATACATGACTGGAGGTGTTGTTGTTGTTCTAGGTAAAACCGGACGCAATTTCGCTGCAGGCATGAGTGGTGGGCTCGCCTTTGTTTACGACATTGATGGCGACTTTAAAGATAATTGCAATCACGAAATGGTCGATCTTGTTCCTATCGTTGACTACAAAGATATTGCTACAATCAGCAATCTTGTGAACAGACATGTACTGTACACAGGGTCAACGGTCGCAGAAAATATCGTCAACGATTTTTCGACTGCATTATCGCATTTCAAAAAAGTGTTCCCCAAGGATTACAGACGGGTGCTTGAAGCAAAACGTGTTGCTCAAAGGCAATGGGAACTAGTAAACGGGTAATAGGCAATAAAACTTTAGGTGTACTTTTAATTATTTTCCCTTAGGCTCAATGGTTTAAAACATGGCAGATCCACGCGGCTTCTTGAATATTGAACAACAAAAACACACTCCTCGTCCGGTTTATCAGCGGATCAAGGATTACAACGAAATATATCAACCTCTGCCCGAAGAAAGTATTCGTGCGCAGGCCTCGCGTTGCATGGATTGTGGCGTCCCCTTCTGCCATACCGGTTGCCCACTCGGAAATCTAATCCCGGATTGGAATGACTTAGTCCATCGCAATCGTTGGGAAGAAGCCTTGAAGGAACTTCACAGCACCAACAATTTTCCTGAATTTACTGGCAAGACCTGCCCTGCACCTTGCGAGGCTTCCTGCGTTCTGGAAATTACATCACCTGCTGTTACAATTAAAAACATCGAGCTCGCGATTGTTGATAAAGGCTGGGAAATGGGCTGGATTGTACCTACTCCCCCTGAAAAAATCTCGGGAAAGAAAGTAGCCGTGATTGGTAGCGGGCCCGCTGGACTTGCCGCTGCTCAACAACTTTGCAGAGCTGGTCACGCTGTAACCGTTTACGAAAAAGACGATATGTATGGCGGGTTGCTCATCTACGGCATCCCTGACTTCAAAATGGGAAAATTCTACATCGAACGCCGAATCAATCAAATGGAAGGTGAAGGCGTAAAATTCATCAACAACGCTGATGTTGGTAAAACCATCAGTGCCGACGAAATACTTTCTTCGTTTGATGCAATATTAATGGCTACCGGGTCTAGCATTGCCCGAGAATTAGAAATACAGGGCAGGAATATGGCAGGTATCGAACTTGCTATGCCTTTCCTTACCCAGCAAAACCGAAGGTGCCTCGATAAACCCGTCACCGAAAAAGAAATCTTGGCTACAGGCAAAAATGTAATCATCATCGGTGGTGGCGATACTGCTGCAGATTGTTTGGGTACATGCCACAGGCAAGGTGCAAAATCGATTATGCAAATCGATTACAACCCTAGACCTCCTGAGAATTACAATTCTGAAACACCTTGGCCCCTTTGGCCCAAGATCCTGAGGTTATCCCCTGCTCATGAAGAAGGTGGCAGAAGAGATTGGCAAATTAAATCCTCTAAATTTGTTGGCGACTCCAAAGGCCATGTAAAAGAACTTCATGCTGTAAGGGTCAATCAATTCTATGACGAAACAGGCGAAAGGCAGTTTGAAGAAATCAGGGGTACGGATCTTGTATTCCCCTGCGATCTGGCTTTAATCGCGATCGGCTTTACCGGCGTAGACAAAGGGTTGCCAGCAATGTTTGATGTAGAAATTGATTCAAGAGGAAACATCGGTACGGGGCGCAAAAACTACAGAACTTCCAAGCCGAATATTTTTGCAGCGGGTGACGCTAGACGCGGGCAATCGCTTGTCGTCTGGGCTATCGCTGAAGGCAGAGAAGCAGCGCGAGAAATCGATGAATATCTCATGGGTAAATCCAGTCAATTAAAAGCACGAGACACCTCATTGCTTCAAATTGGTTTACCTGGGATGACAAAATAACAAGGCCCACTTAGCCCTGATTTTCATCCTATACCCTTAAGCAATGATTTGATCAATCACTTTGCGTAGGGGTACTTTGTTGGAATTTAACATTACCAATATTTTAAGCTTGGCTTTTTACTGGCCAACTACCTTGACCTTACTAAATGTGTTAAGATGATTTTATGAACACGCAAATTTCAAACAGAATTAATAAATCTATTGTAACGGTTGGTCCGCTTTTAGAGCCTTCCGATGACAAAGATTTTTGGGTTTCTAAGACCCCTTCCGAGCGCCTTCAATTCGTTGAAATATTAAGGCAACTTAACTATGGCCAATATCAATCTACCGCTCGACTTCAAAGAATTCTTACAGTTACTGAACGAATACCAGTTTAGAACACTTAAAGGCAAACAAAAAAGCTGCAGGTAGGTTTAAAGACTTAAACGATTTGGAAAACCTTCCTTGAACCCAATAAAGCTAAAACCCAACTTCCATCAATCTAAACAAAATAGCCCATAATCCTAGGCAATGATTTGATCAATCACTTTGCCGGTGCTTATCGGAAAGGGCCGGTTAAAGTTGTTTTTTATTTCGGTGCTGGGGTTGATACCCATCAAATGAAATAGGGTTGCAGAAAGATCTTCCGGCCGAACAGGGTCTGTTGCAGGAAATGCCCCTTTGGAATCTGAAGAACCAAATACAAAACCCTTTTTCACCCCACCGCCTGCAAAGAGAACCGTGTAGCATTGAGGCCAATGATCACGGCCGGAAAGATTATTCATTTTTGGTGTTCGACCAAATTCACCCGCCCAGAATATCAAAGTTGAATCAAGCAAGCCCCTCTCTTCCAAATCCAAAATCAAGGTTGGTAAAGTTTTATCCGTGATGGGCAGAAGATGATTTTTCATTACCGGATACATGGGTTTATCACGGAATCCATGCGTATCCCACCCACCTTCGCAACCGCCAATCTGGGAAGAAAAATAAACGTTAATAAATGCCGCACCTGCCTCAACCAATCTTCTTGCAAGAAGGCAAGATTGCCCATAAGTGGTTCTGCCATAGCGTTCCCGCACCGCAAGGGGCTCTGCGGAAATATCAAATGCAGTTCGAATAGATCTTGAAGTAAGCATATCATGAGCTCGATCATAATTATCCTGAATGCCCTTAGCCTTGGAAGATTTCTCAAGGATCTTGGTTTCAGCATCAATGATAGACATCATTTCTTTCCGGTTTGCAATTCGTTCAGGGTTGATACCAGAAGGAAGGACAAGTTCGGGGAGGTTGAAATCTGTAGAGTTGGGATCTTGGCCAATGAAAAAAGGATCGTAGGTTTTCCCCATAAAGCTAGCATGTTGCCCGGGGGTAACCGACCCATCCCTGATTACATGAGGAAAAGAAATAAAGGGCGGCACACCTCCAGATTTCGGTTTAAATTTACTGACAATCGAACCATAAGCAGGAAACAAATCAAGCGTATCACGCAACCTCTGGTCATCGGTTGCAGGCGAATAACCAGTAAGACTGTAATAGGCTGCAGAATTATGATTCTTCATCTCATGATGCACACTTCGAACGATGGTTACTCGATCCATTACCTTAGCCATATTGGGCAGCATTTCCCCGATGGGCATGGATGGAACGATGGAGGAAATCCCTTTGAGAGGCCCGCGGTATGCATCAGGTGCATTGGGTTTCAAATCAAAAGTATCCATCTGGCTTGGGCCACCAAATTGGTGCAAAAAAATAATTGATTTTGCTTTCGCTTTGGGGCTTGCTGCTAGAAGGGTGCTAGGCAAAGCAGAGCCGACTACAGAAAGAGCAGCGCCTTGCCTGAGAAAACATCTTCGCGAAAACATACCGTAACCTCTTGATCTGTGTTTTATTTATGACCGATACCACGGTACTAATCTTTTTGAAAATCAATAACTTGCAGAGTCAAACCGCCAAGAATATTGAGCCATTTCAAATCGGTGGAACCTTCGCTAAACTTAATATGTGTTCCATCAACAAGAGTTTGATTCCAAGTAGGGTCTGCGGTAAGCCATTGTTTGCCATCATGGAACTCGGCCCAAGCATGCCAAGCCATTTTAGGGGTTTTTTCGCCAGCCATATAAGCAATACCCCCCACTTCTCTGGAAGGTATACCTAGAGCACGAGCCAAAGTTACAAAAAGGAGTGTATGTTCGGTGCAATCGCCTGCTTTTTTATCAAGAATATCAAGTGCATTATCACTATTTTTCGCCATGGTTTTTTCAAGATTTGTAAAAATCCATTTAACAATTCGAGAAACCTTTTCGAAATCCGTGGGGGCATCACCAACAATTTTGGTGGCTAAAGCGATAATTTTAGGATTATCAGAAGGAATGCTAATACTGGAGGCAAGCGAGCGCTTTCGTTCATCTGGAAGAAGAGCCTTCCCATTTTTAATAATAAAATCACGCTTGATCTCCATAACCAAATTATTGTCTTTACCCTTGGTGATTATTTGCCTATGCGATTGGGGCACATCAAAATGATCATCAGCAACAAAACTCAATTTGAGTGATTTAATTTTAACGGGATCACCCAACTTTTTGTCCAGTGTTACTGCAGATATTTGAATAAGATCCACAAGATCATTATCAAGCTTTTTCGCAACATCATTACTTTCAAGGCGATATTCGATAATTTTCCCCATACGGCCATAATGAAGCCTACCATTGTTTTCTAAAAGGGAGTAAAAAAGGGCACCATGCGTTTCTTGATCCACTTCATGAACCATCAAATCTCCACCAGTTACTTGGATGTTTTTTTTACTTTTGTAGATATAGCGGGTGGGAACATTAAGATCGTCTTCTTCTACTGATGTGGAAAAACAATCGAAAACATCCCCTTTGTTGCGTTTACTTTTAAGCCATGAGGCTAGATCCATTTGCATCGAAAGGTTTTCTTTAGGTTTGGATACCTTCTTTTCGTCTAAACGATTTTGAGTTGTGGTGACCAAGGTCAAACCACCTTTTTGTAAGTTAAGTTCTCTAGTTTTTTTTGCACCATTCTCAAGATGAAACGATTTGATGAGAAGAATCTCACCTTTACCCACAAGACTGTACAAAACTTCTGTCCTATCAATAACTTCAGTTTTATTACCGCCAAAAAGCGCTTTGAAATACGACTCTGAAACTTGGGAAACTACTTCCACTCCATTAAGCTTGGTAAGTTTAATCTCATCCGTATCCCAGCCAACTTTTTTCCCACCCATGTAATTCCCATAGGAAGACACGCCCAAATGCTCCTTGATAAAACCAAGGAGTTCATTATTGATCTGGGGTTGCTTCAGATCAGTTTGAAAACAAAAAGCAAGAGGAGTCTGTAATAAAACCAACACCAAAACAGCAGAGTAAACATAGATATTTTTCATTATTGCCTTAATAAGAATTCCTTAGAGTTAACTATCCCCCAAAGAATATCTTCCCAGCCATCTCTAGGGTTTTTAGATTTGAGTAAAATAGCTTTGGCTTTTGCAGTTTCGAGGGAGGATGGTTGCCTGGCAAAAGCTATTAAAAAAACTTCTTTAAGTGCAACCTCAGGTTTCATATCATCCTTTAATAACTTCTCGATCCGATTCCCATGATCAGACAATAAATCTAAAACAACCTCTCCAGAAATCATAAGAAAGGCCTGCCCCAGCGTGTTATCTTCAGCCCTTTCACATTCACATGTAAGAGAACGACTAGGTTTCCCGAACGAAGCTAGAAATCTGCCAATCGCTAGGCCTTTGTCCTTAGAACCAGAACGAATTCCCGGGCTAGGAATCGACACGGCTGTTGGTGCACCATTAAAATTTTGTGCTACCAACTTTTTACCAGCAACCTTGCTAATGGCATCCAACAACTCCTCGGCCTGCAACGGACGAGATTTGAAATAAGCAAAATTTCCATAATCATCAGGCGAGTTCAAAGATGCTGAACTTCGTTGATAAGTTGCAGATGAGGTAATAACACGAATCATGTGTTTTAAACTGAAGCCTGATTTCTGAAAATCTGCAGTAAGAGCTTGAAGTAAATCATTGTTAGCAGGTAAATTGGTTTCCCGAAAATCATCAATAGGATCAACAATACCACGGCCAAAAAGGTGGAACCAAATACGATTAGCTTGGGCTTTAGCAAAGTAAGGATTCTGAGGATCAGCCAACCAACCTGAAAGTTGTGTGAGCCATTCACCATTTTTTTCGAGAATCAAATCTTTACTGCCCAAGAACCGTGGTTCAAGAGGTTTGCCATCTTTTGGATCAAGAACAGCACCAATACGGTTGACCAAAATGATTTGTTCTCCCACGAATTCATTCTTGTCTAATTTGTCCTTCTTATTGTTTTCAAAAATCCGATAGTCAAGCCTAGAAAAAAAGCCCGCAAATCGATGATAATCTTCCTGCGTCCACTGATCAAATGGATGGTTATGGCATTTAGCACATTGCAACCTTAGCCCAAGAAAAACTTGTGCTACAGCTTCCGCACGAACATCAGGAGCACGAAGGGCACGATAAAAATTAGTTTCAGGTTGGCTATAGCTACTGCCCTTAGCCTCGATGATTTCGCGGGCAAACTCATTTAAAGGTTTATCTTCTGCGATAGATCTTTTGATCCAATCATGAAACACCCGAACACCCTTGGCATCTAAAACCTTTTCATCATTACGCAAAATATCCGACCATTTTAACGCCCATAAATCAGAAAATTCAGTTCGTTCTAATAAGGAATTGACCAACCTTATTCTTTTATCTTGGGAAGTATCTGAAAGAAACATCTGTGCCTCTTCTGCATCTGGTAACCTGCCATTAAGATCCAGAGTTACCCTTCGCAAAAAAACCTCGTCCGAGCAAATAGAGCCCGGAAGAATCTTCAATTTCTCCAGCTTTTTATTCACATGAAGATCAACATAATTTAAAGGCTTGGGGAATTCTTTTGTAAGGATTGGGCTGCGTGTTGGAATCCGAATAATCCTTGCAGAAACCTGCTGATCCTGATAGCGAGCAGTTATACTTCCTTCAAGGAAATCATCGCAAACCACCTTACCTTCATTGGACACCGATATTAAAGGACTGCTTGTTTCAAAGCTTGCAAAAGAGGAAACATTACTTTGGTTTTTAAACTTTCCAGTTGCTAAAACTTTAATGGGGAAAGAATTCGTTTCACCTTCGAGAAAAATCTCGGCAGGAATAATTTCAAGTTTGGTTGTTGTGCTTTTAAAATGTGAAGGAGGCAAGGCTCCATCTTCAATCCATTTCCGAATCAGCATAAAACTTTGGGAGTTCCGGTCGAATCTTTTACCGCCTTCATGCGGAATTTCGCCAATTGCTTTTTTAAGTAATAAACTTGCCTCGGGATTCACGGTATCCACCCGCCTCATCCCTGCAGTCTTTACGATTGCAAGATAATCAAACGCAGAATCTTCGCCACGCAACGAAAGCCGAAATCCTCCTCTACCATGCAAACTACCATGGCAAGGCCCTTGATTACACCCGGCCCGGCTTAAAAGCGGCATTACATCATCTAAAAATTCAGTATTTTCTGCCGCAATCAAACGACTTGGCCAACAGACGCAAGCCGTTAGGGTAATCATCACCAATAATAGGCCGTCCCAATTCTTAACCATTTTTTCAATAAACTTTCATTTGTTATTTGCAGTACAATAACTTAAATTCTAATTTGAAATGGGATTCATTGAAATCCCTTTTAACTAATAAAAAGGTTTTTGATGCGAAATTTATTTGTTGCTTTAATCGCTCTCGGATTCTTATTTAACGACAACACTCTGCTTTCACAAACAGAACTACAAAAACCCAAGCTTGGCATTCTTCTTGTTTTTGATCAACTTCGGGGAGATTACATTTCCAGATGGCAGGATCATTTTGTAAAGGACGGGTTTCTAAGGCTTACTTCGGAAGGTACTTGGTTTGAAAATTGCCATTACCCTTACTCTGGCACAGTTACTGGCGCAGGTCACGCGACTTTAACCACTGGCGCAACGCCATCGATTCATGGAATTGTGGGAAATGAATGGTACGACCGAACAGAGGGAAAGAGTTCTTACTGTGCAGGAAGCTTTAGGTGGACAAGTATGCCTCCATTGCCTGAAGCGATTGCTGCACCTGGAACTACGGTAAAAGTACGTGGCAGCGGAACTCCTGAAAAACTTCGGTCTGAAACACTTGGCGATGCCTTAAAGCGCTCCACCAACAACCAAGGCAAAGTCGTCGCATTATCTTTTAAAGATCGCTCCTCGGTATTGCCTGCCGGAATGAAGCCTGATTATTGTTATTGGTTTGACAACTCTTCAGGCAAGTTTCATACTTCCACCTATTACAGTAATAAAATAGCACCTTGGTTGTCAGACTTTAATGAGTCCAAATTCATAGACCAATGGAGAAATAAATCTTGGGAAAAACTGTACCCAGATAAAGATTACAAGCCTTTTTCAGGTATTGACGAACAAACTGGTGAAGGGAATGGGAAAAATCAGGGTAAGTTTTTTCCCCATCCATTTGGAAAAACCGAGAAGGATTATTACGATGCGCTTTACAATTCACCCTTCGGAAATGATGTTCTCCTAGAACTCGCAATGAAGGCAATCAAGGCAGAGAAACTTGGTAAAAACGCGCAGCCTGATATGTTGCTTATTTCGTTTTCAAGCAACGATTCAGTAGGGCATTCTTGGGGGCCTGATTCACAGGAAGTTTTTGACACCACTTTACGCACAGACTTGTTGATTCGTAATCTTTTGCTTTATCTCGATAAGGAAGTTGGCAAAAACAATTATGTAATCGCTCTTTCTGCAGATCATGGGATATGCCCTTTGCCTGAAGTTTCCAAAGTCAAGGGGTTGGAGGCAGGAAGACTTGCTACCGATAAATTTGCCAAAGAAATTGAAGCCGCATTGCAGGAAAAATTCGGCAAGCCCACTGCCCCTGCAAAGTATCTTGAAGCATTTTCAGACACTTCCGCCTACCTGAACTACGCCACACTTAAAGCAAATTCGATAAATCTTGATGATGCCACCGCCTTCATTAAAACTTGGGCATCATCACAGCCTGCAATTCTTAAAGCTTACACTTCGAAAGAAATAAACTTAGCCTCGAACTCTTCTGACCCTTTGTTGGTAAGTGTTTCTAAAAGTTGGTTTAAAGGAAGAAGCGGGGACATATGTTTTATTTTGAAACCCTACTACATCCCCGGCGCCTACCTCACCGGAACCACCCATGGCAGCCCACACACCTATGACACGCATGTTCCATTAATTGCGTTTGGTGGGGGCATTAAAAACTTGTTAATCAAAGACAAGGTATCACCCCAACTTGCGGCCTCCATCATTGCAGAAGGTATTGGTATTTCTACGCCTGCGAGTGCAGAATTTACATCTCCCAAAGAAATCTGGCAAGAACGCAAATAGGCAAGATAGGCAAAAGCAGCTTCTTTACGGGTTGACCAAAACATCCATTTCGTTGCAGAATCATTCTGTTGATTGTAATTCAACTTTTTTGATTGCTGTAAGGATTGATATGCTAAAGCTATTCCGCAAAGTGGTTCTACTTTTGGTAACACTTTCTTTTACTCCCCATTTTGTTCTCGCTCAAACTCAGCTACCTTTTTTTGATGATGCAGCAATACGAGCTATTCAGTTTGTAGATACCAAAGAAGGCTGGGCCGTAGGTGATGAAGGAGCGATTTGGCACACAATCAACGGCGGAAAAGATTGGGAACGCCAACCTACAGGAACCCGTGCTTCCTTAAAGTCTTTGCATTTTCTTAGCCCTTATTTCGGTTGGGCTGTTGGAACAGAATACCACCCCACATTAGATTCCGTTGGGGTGATTCTTTTCACCAAAGATGGAGGAATCAAATGGACTAAAGTTTTGCACAACTCCCTCCCCGGACTTAACTTCGTAAAGTTTTCTGATGCCCAACATGGAATACTTGCTGGCTCTTGCACCGACGCTTACCCTGCAGGCTTTTTCTTCACCACCGATGGCGGAAAAAGCTGGAAAAAAGGCGATGGGCCTAAAAATGGAACCTGGTACACTGCTGCCTTAACTGGAAACGGATCTGGCTTCTTAGCTGGTAACCACAACTCGCTTGCTAACCTTGCTAATTTCAAAGCCCTGATCACTGAAAATTCTGAAATCTCTAATCGCTCTTTTAAGTCATCACATAACAACCTAAAAACTATTTTCCTTGTTGGGCAAGGTTCTCAAATACTCGCAAACGACACCTTAGTAAGTAATTCTTGGACAAGTTTAAACACTGGCCTTAGCACTGAATTAGCATCGTGCATTGATTTCAACTCAATCCATGGAACAGGAGACCATCTATGGGTTGCAGGTAAACCTGGAACTGTTTTATTTCATAGCAAAGACGCAGGTAAGACATGGGAAATCATTAAAACCAATAATAATGCAACTTTAAATGCAGTCTTTTTCATCGACAAAATGAACGGCTGGACGGCTGGAGATTTCGGAACCATCCTTGCAACTAACGATAGTGGAAAAACATGGGCAATCCAAAAGCGTGGCGCTTCTCAGGCAAAAACTCTTGTCATTCAAACAGGGTTAAAAGATGTCTCTCCAGAAATTTCTGCATTCCTCGGGATTGATAAAAAAAACATTGTTTCAAACCTCAACATCACTTCTATTCTAAACCCCAACAACCATGCCTACCCCTCTCAAGAAGACAGCCTCGCATTCCACCTTAGAAAAGCTGGTACCGCAACCATAGAAAACTACTGGCAGTTCCCACTCGTTCTTATTGAATCAAATGATACTCCACAAAAAATCCTAGAAAACTGGGATCGTTACAACAATAACAAGGCAGGCGACCATCTCCTCCGTATGCTTTGTCTCACGATTCGATCTACAAAACCAGACCTTATTGTTCTTTGTTCTCAGGAACAAACACAAAAAGAAGCACTTTATCAGGTGATAAAACATGCAGTCGTTCAGGCAAATGAAATGGCAAATAATGCGACTTCTTTTGAAGAACAAACTACAACGCTTGCTCTCTCGCCATGGAAAGCAAAACAAATTATCCATCAAGAATTTCAGGGAAAAAGCCTATTCAATTTGAATCTAAGCGAGCCGCTCTCATCAATTGAAAGCAGCCTCACAGATTACGCAGACCCTTTAAGATTTTCATTAAAGATCGAACCAAACACTAACACTATGTGCGGTTTCTCGCCCGTAAACCCGAAAGAAACACCAAGAAATTATCTCCAAGATTTCGAAGATGGCCTTACAGGTATCAACAAAAGAACTGAAGGAACAAATACAGAATTAAGCAAAGAAAAATTAGCTGCAATCAGATCAAGCACCCTGCTAAGAAAAATATCCCAGTCGCCTTTGGACCCAAACTCTGACCCTTCCATCTTGCTTTCTAAAATGCAGGCAATGGTTGCGGGATTGGAAGACGAGCAAGCTGCAAGGCTTTTATCAAACATAGGTATCTTGTTTTTTAAAAACGGCCAATGGAGCGCCTCAAGAGAAATCTTTAAATTAATCATCACTAATTATCCTGCATCACAAGCAGCAGCGGATGCAACTAAATGGCTGATATTCCATGACAGTAGCACGGAAACAAGAAGAAGGCACGAACTAGGCCAGTTCATTTCGTTACTAAAACATGAAGTTGGAAAGCCAGGAACTGAAACACTAAAACCTGCTATTTTTGTGGACAAATTTTCCCCACCCACCCCAGCACCTTCGACCCAACCAGCAAATGGTAAAAGGCCTAATGACTCGAAAAAAGTCACTGTAAAAACCCCAGAAATACCTGTGATGACAACTAATCATTCAGGCGAAGTTCAAACGTTAAATAACCCCGCTGAAGCTAAAGCCTGGTTTGAATATAGCTTAAGCCTTGAAAAGACACTTGCAGCATTTGGGCCGTTGGCAGCAAAAGACCCAAGGCTTTTTTTCTCCTCTCAAGCAGCCAAAAGAAATCTAGGCAAAATAGAAGAGGCTAAATCCGCACTTGAAGAATTCGTTAGTTCTGCTCCTCCAGGGACATGGAAACAAAACGCACTTGCGGAATTATGGATTATGGAAAGAAGGGGTTCACCACCCAAAGATGTACTTACCTGCAAACTTACCGATTCAAAACCAATTCTTGACGGCAAACTCAACGATGAATGTTGGAAAACAGCCAAGGCGGTCAAACTAATTGATTGGTCTGGAATTTCTGCGAAAGAAAATTACACAGAATTCAAAACCCTGTATGATGCCGAGTTCTTGTATATAAGCGCAATCTGCACCACTAAAAACCCTGCTCCAATCAAAAACAAGGCATCAATTACCAGAGACCAGCCATTAAAAAGTAAAGATCAGATTTATTTCCAAATCGATTTAGATCGGGATTACACAACTTGCTATCAATTCCAGATTGATTCTTTAGGGAATGTAATTGACGATTGCTGGGGAGATCTTTCCTGGAACCCTAAGTGGTTCTTTGCAACCGAAAACACGGAAACAGGCTGGACATTCGAAGCTGCCATTCCAATGGGAATGATTTCAAGTTCGTCTGCAACATCAGGAAAATCTTGGGCCATGAACTTTGGCAGGACGATCCAAAACCAGGGCGTCCAAACATGGTCTTCACCTGCAAAAATGCCGGATTCTAATGACACTCTTGAAGGCATGGGCCTAATGTTTTTTTTAAATCAAGATGCTAATTTAATTCCAGGAACCGGCAAAGCTAAGGGAAGCCCTGCACCTTAATCAACTTGGATTTTCGCTTTCCCTATAAAATTCTGCAAACTTGCAATTGGGGCCAGAGATTCGATTTCGTTGTATGTATGATGCGAAATTTTAATGTGATCTGCCCCAACAAACCCGAACCCCATAGTACCATCCAGCGCAACCCATCTGCCCCGAACATGGGCCTCAGTCCACATATGAAAGCCGAACATTGGCTCACCATTTTTTTCAACATAAAGCAAGCCATGCGCTATTCTGCTGGGTATCCCTTCAGACCTACATAATGCAGCCAAAAGAATGGCCGCATGCCTGCAATCCCCCCGGGGATTCTTGGCGATATCAGATGCGCATGTAAAAGGCGCCTGATTATCAAACATCATTCTGCGCCTGACCAATTTCTCCAAAAGCACCGCTTTTCGCCAAGGGTCAATTTCCAAAAAATTAACTTCGCGAGAATAATTCTTGATCGCGGGATTATCCCAATCGATGTACTTGGACGGGGCCATTTCTTCAGCACTCGGAGCAACACTTGCAGGGACATCGTCAGGTAAGCGAAACGCCCTGACCTCAAGCATAAAATTGTTATTTGTTTTTTTTACAATTTTTTGCCTTTCATCCTCGACCAAAGGGCTTTCACCCTGCAAACCAAGGACGGTTATTAAATAAGAAGCACTTATTGAAGACCTAGCAGCGGGTAGCCGCCTGTTAATCGGAATAAAAGAAGCTTTACCTATATCGAACATCTGCTTGGGCGAACGATTCGGAACAAAAGCAGATTTAGAGCGAACTAGACTGATATCGCCTATACCGTCCATTTCAGTTTCAGAAAACAACACCGTCTGATTTTGATCAAGAAAATAAAGCGTTTTAGGTAACTGCAATGATAGATTGCCTGCAATTATTTTTTGGGGAGACATAAGAACAGTCCAAGCAACAGGGTCTTTAGAATCATTAGGCGTTTTTTTTGTGGCAACAACATCATAAGTAACAAACCTATTAACGACTGCTTGATAACAATCAAATTGAAGATGTTCATCATGAGTCCATTTTTTTCCGCTTATCATTTGTTCTTTACCTAAGGGGCCAAAGCCCTCAATACCCCAGGGTATAGTTCTTTCGCTGTTATTTTCGACCCAAATGCGAAAGGTCGTGCCATCTCTTAGACCGGATAATTCCAAAGTTTGCTTAGGTCCCTGAAATTGCTTCATAGAGATACGCTGTACGGTTCCAATTAAATCCATTTCTTGCGATTCGATCATGCGCAAGGAAACAATCGAGCCAAAGCGTTGAAGAGTAAGATTGGTCTCTTTTTGCAATCGGGTACCGATTTTTTTACCATTTTTCTCAATAGGCTGGGAAGAAACAGCAACAAAGCCGAGTTGGCTCTCTGCTTTATAGACCTCTTCCCGGTACCCATTTGGAATCATGCTGACTAATGGCAGGGGTTCTGGTTTTGCGTTTTGTAGAGATAATAGGAAAGTAAAAGTTAAAACCAAACTGGTGTTCATAAGCGGGTTCTTTCATGAAAAAACATCATACTTTCTGCATCGAATATCTGAGGAAAGGCCTTGCGATAGGAATTGAATTTTTTGAGTTTAACTTGATTAATACTGAATCATTTACCAAGTTAAATGGTTAATCTGATCAGTTAAAAACAACCCAAAAAGCAAGCTGGGAAAGATGGGGCGATTAGTCTTTTGATGGTTTGGGAAATACAAGTAAATATTTAGGATTATTAGCTTTTATTCAACCCGATTTATCTTCTTTTCTCTGTTTAATGAAAATGCATTCAAGAAAAAAATATTAATAATAAATTGAACCTTTGGTTTCTGGCATTCGTAGTGTTTGCATCATATGTTTGTGTGTTCAGTGAGTTCCTAAATTCCCATCTGACCTGGAACTTGTTGAACTGGATCCCGTGTAGTTTTTAAGAAGAAAGCAGAATCATGTCTAACCGCTTTGCTTTTTCTCAGGCAGCTTATCCTGCAGAGGAATTAAATGTTTCTTTCTCTAATGGATACCGTAAAACCGTTTTCACAGACTCCCTGACCCAGCAAGATATCCCGATGCTGGCTGTTAGTGTCTCCAAGGAACATGTTTTTGACATTTTCCTGCAACTAACCGACCTCTTGGGTAACACGGTCGATGTTATCCTTGAATCAAGCCATGGTTCGAAAGTTTCGAAGCATATTGATTTACATAGGGAAGAAATCGACCTGCCCATTCTGCAAAGCTATTTGCAAGAATATGAGCAAGCAATTTCCAATGATGGTTGCTCGGGAATTGCTGTAATGGCAAAGGGCAAACCCATGGAAGTTCAATTCGATGAACACAAAGTCATTGTGGTTTACGCACAAAACATCGCTGATTTCGAAAGAGTTCTGCAATTAAATCATATCCGCAGGAATGACACCCTTCCCGTGGTCAACGATTTCGAGCACTTTCATTCCACCAGCGATGAATACGAAGATCAGTTCAACCAACTGACCGGAATCCTTGGATGCGCAGAACCTGCAGAATCCAATAGCTGGTAAGCTTGCTACTCGACGCAAGCAAGCACATAAGGCCCCTTGGGTATTACCGCAATACGCGCTAAGGGGCCATACTCTTGCAAGCTTTCAGCAATTGCCTGTTCAACCGAATCAATCGCAGTTACATGGCATTTATTTAAAACTGAGTGCTCTAAACCCTTGGAATAAACTTTGACTTTACATTTTTCAATAACCTTGGCGAATTCTTCTAACTGCCATTGATCCATGACAAAATAGTCTGTTTCAAGAATGCGTTTTTTAAATGCCTTAAGGTCAGGGTTTTCGCTAAGCACCTGCTGGAACTCAGGGCTCCCAAGGCCTTCAGTCAAACTTGCAACAAGGATGATTGTTCCACCCTTTTTAATAATGGGCAATGCCCCAATCAAACCCTTAACAGCTTGATACCAAGTAATATCTAGGGGGTAACCAGCGCAGCTAGTAAGGACGATATCCACGGGTTCTTTAATTGGGACCCGAACAACTTGCCTAACAAAGGAAACCCCTGCTTCCCAAGCTTTGATCATGTCGCCTGCACCAGCCCAGGTAATTTGCCTATTTCCATCCACGCAAACATTAACAATAAAATCGCAACCGCTCATGAGGGCAATATAAGTGTTTTCTTCATGAACTGGATTCCCTTCGACAATTCCACAATCAGCGTTCGGATGTTCAAGGAATTTAGGCCCGTGCCAAACCTTGACGGTTTCGATACCCGCAATGCCCGGGCAAATAACTTTTCTGCCGCCACTATATCCAGCCATTAAATGAGGCTCGATTAGTCCGGTTGTAATTTTAAGTTCGGCTCTGATATAGCGGGAATCAATGTAAACAGGGACGCCCTTGGGGGTAATGCCAAGGTAATCATGTTCGGAAGTTTCTTTACCGTGATGATTTTCTACCCGGTAATTGTTGGCAATATCTTCGCCCACCAATTCAACCAGTTCCTCCCCTTCATTGGGTCGATGCAATCCAGTTGCAATAAGAATGGTGATACCACTTCGGGGAACCCCTGCTTCTTCAATGGTTTTGAGTATTTGCGGTAAAATTACCTTATTTGGTACAGGCCGGGTAATATCACAGATTAAAATGCATGCGGTTTTTTTCCCTTTGGCAATCTCCGCCAAGGGCTTGGAACCTATTGGATTCGCTAAAGCATCGGAAATAGCCTGAGACTGATTGGCTAGCGGAATTGCGTTTTTGATCTCCAAAGGGCCAATAACCTTTTCATTTGGAAGATCAACCATAAGGCCCGTTTTACCATAATCCATCTTTATACGCATGTTAACCCTTTGTCAGGTAATGAGATAAATATTTTTTGCTATGCAAATACCTTGTCAATATAGACAAATATCATTATATTTAAGTAATGGCAAAAGGGATATTGAATAAGAGGTTAATATGTCAATTGATAAAAGTTTAAAGCGCAAAAACACCTTGGCTCGTTCACGAAATGTGCTCAATAGAGCCGAAAGAATCGCAGTATTAAAATCGGAAGACCGTTGGGTAGAGGGCATGGGCCCGTTTAATCTGCCTAAAGTTCGGATATTGAAGGTTGGCAAAAAAGTGAAGAAACCAACCAAAGAAGCTGCTGCCGCTGCCGCTGGCGCTGCTCCTGCCGCTGGTGACAAAAAGGCCGCTGCTGCGGACAAAAAAGCTGCCCCAGAAAAGAAGGGCGACAAGAAGTAATTAGTATTGTCAGTTTCATTTGCAAAAAGCGGCAGGCTATTTAGCCCTCCGCTTTTTTTATTTTGAGAGACTCAATGACGCAAACTCATTCGGTAATTCTTAAAATTGATAATATCACTAAATTGCACGGGCAATTTAAAGCCTTAAATACGATTTCTCTTGAAATCAATCGGGGCGAAATTTTCGGCCTACTGGGCCCTAACGGCGCAGGCAAATCCACCCTCCTTTCCATTCTTGCAGGCGCTAGTAAGCCCTCTTCTGGTTTTGCAAGGCTCGATGGCATGGAAATCCAGCCAAACAATCTCAAATTAAGAGCCCGCATCGGTCTTGTGCCACAAGACTTCGCTTTCTACGAAGATTTAACTGCTAAAGAAAACCTCGTCTTTTTTGGCCAACTCTTTGGGATGCAGGGCCAAATCCTGACCAACAAGGTCAACGAAATACTTGAGATCATCGGACTTGATGATGAGAAAGCCCACCAATACTCAAAGTATTTTTCTGGGGGAATGAAAAGAAGATTAAACTTGGGCATTGCACTGGTTCATTCACCCGATATTCTGATGCTCGATGAGCCAACCGTTGGGGTTGATCCCCAATCAAGAAATAGAATTTTTGAAGCTATAAAGATCATTAACGGAATGGGCACTACTGTTATTTACACCACGCACTACATGGAGGAAGCGGAAACCCTTTGCAATAGGATTGCAATTCTGAATCATGGCGAAATTATCGCTTGCGATACTCTGCAAAATCTACTTTCATTGACTAAAACCACAATAAACTTCAGTATCTTTGAAAATGACCAGACAAAAGCAGGAATATTGCAACAAAAGCTTCCTGAACTTAAATCAGAGCTTGTAACGGGAAGTTACTCATTAACTTCACACAAAAATTCAACTCCCGACATTATAAATCTTTTAGTAAATGAAAAAATCCAGATTATAAACCTTCATCTAGATTCACCTAATCTGGAAAAGGTTTTTTTAAGCCTCACCGGGCGACATCTTAGAGATTAATTTACCAACCATGCAAAGCTTTATCATTGCGAAAAAAGAATTGACGCTACTAATCAGAGATAAACTCACCGCTACTGTTTTATTCGTTCTACCATTTGCCATGATTCTCATTCTTGGCTTACTTCTAGGTGAAGGATTTGGACAGAAAACTGATGATCTAATGCGCATTAGTGTTTTAAATCTTGATAAAGGATTCGGGCTAAACAACAAGCCTTGGGCTGAGCATGCTATCGAAGATATGGTTTCAACTCCTAATATCAAAGTTGAAATCATTCAAAACAAAGAACTTGCGGAGGAATTGGTAAAAACCGGGAAAAGGGCTGCCGTCATCATCTTTAATCCAAATTTTAGCGATCGAGTCAACGAATGCTCTTTTCTTTCAACGGGAGTCAATCCTTTTCACCGAGACGGTATCTATCTTGAAAAACTCCAAGTTTCAATCGTCAAAGATAACAAACAACCCGCGACTTCTGCAATTATTGAAAGCGTATGCCAGATTGCATTATTAAGAATCGTCATGCCTTGGATGATCGGAAAAGCATTTGAAAAGCTTGGAGATCCGGAATTTATCGAACTATTGGGAAAAGAAGTTTCGCTACCAGTGCCCCCTTCTTTACGCTTGTTAATTCCAAAAGACAAAATCCCTCTGGGGGAACTACTTGAACTGGCTTCAGGAAAAGATACTGTTCTAGCAAAAAACTATCGTGAAAAAGTAGGTGCTGGAATTCAAACAGCACTAACTGGACAATTCAAAAATTACAATCTTACAGGTAAATCTTGGGCTTCACTTACCCGATCTGTAAATAATTCGGAAACTGTCAACACTTTAACAACCTTTAAAAATGAAGATGGCACCGGCATTCTTAAGCGCGGGGCTATTCGTTATCAAATTCTAGTCCCTTCTTTCACCGTGATGTTTGCATTCAGCCTTATTCTGATTTCAGGATGGATATTTGTCGCAGAAAAAAGGCAGGGAACTTTTAATCGTTTACTTTCCACCCCTGTTTCCACCCCAAGTATTCTTCTAGGCAAATTTCTTCCAACCATCATTATTTCCTTATTCCAGATTTTCTTCCTCTTGGGTTTAGGGAAGGTTTTGCTAGGCTTAAAAATCGGCCTTCCATCTTGGACACTTTCAGATTGGATGATCGCTTTGATTATCCTTCCGCTCGCAACTTCGTTTTGCGTTGCATCTTTTTCTCTGCTCATCGGGTTATTATCAAAAAATGAAACGCAACTTGCTCTTTTCAGTTCGGTCCCTGTTTGCCTTTTTGCTTTGATAGGCGGCTGTATCTTTCCATGGGAAATGATGCCAGATAATGCCAAAACCTTGGCTTTTCTAACACCTCAAGGCTGGGCCTTGGATGCTTTCAGAGAAATCATGCCCTCCTCTTTTGATACTACCACAGATTTTCAACTTATTTGGAAATCTACCTTGGTACTTTCTGCAATGGGATTTATATTAATTATTATTACTTCGATTACTCTTGGAAGAATTCGCTTTGGTAATTCCTAACTCTAATTCTAGAAGTTCAAACGGGTTATGATTTTTACATTCTAATTCGATAGGTGGATATAAAAATGCTGGCAGACAACACAAGTAGAGAAATTTATGACGCCTTAATGGAAATTCCGATACTAGATCCCCACTCTCATATTAATCCTCATGCAGCAGCTTCGAAATCTTTGGAAGATATATTGGGGTACCATTACTACACAGAACTAGCTCACTCTTGTGGGATGGACAAAAATTTCCTCGCACCTGAAATCCCCGGGCAAGATAAAGTCCGCGAAATCATCCGTCATATGAATCAATTCGACAACACCGCACAATATTCTTGGTTCCTAGAAATTGCCCAAACATTTTTAGACTTCCAAGGCGATAGAATTTTACCAAAGGACACTGACTACCTTTGGGAAACTGCTCAGAAAAAAATGTCCTCACCCTCTTGGGAATCTCATGTCTTAAAAACTTCAAACCTCGAAAAAATCTTCCTCACCAATGATTTTGATGACCCACTTGAAGGTTTCGACACCAGCTTTTATATCCCTTGCCTGCGAACCGATGAACTTGTTTTTCATTTCGCAAGAAATAATGTCCGTAGCAGACTTGAAAAAATATCAGGTGTTAATCCAGGCAGCGCCTCTGAACTTAACAAAGCTTTATATAATCTATTCAAACATTTTACCCAGAAAGGCGCACGCGCTTGCGCAATTTCTCTTCCACCTGATTTCTCCCCAATCAAAGTTTCTGATGAAGCTATGGACCTATGTTTCAAATCTTCAGATTTCGATTCCCCTACCTGGAAAAATGGTATCTTTTGGAAATTAGCTGAAGCCTGTAATGATTGGAAATTGCCTTTCGATCTAATGATTGGCGTAAACCGAAATGTTTATCAAGATGGTGTTTTTCAAGGTAAAGATCTTTATGACCAGCGCACTTCCTTAATCCAATATGCGTCGTTGTTTAATAACTTTCCCAAAGTTACCTTTTGTGTTTCAGTTTTAACCAGCAACCAAAACCAAGAGCTAGCCAGCTATAGTTGGATTTTCCCAAATGTGGTCACTCATGGGCATTGGTGGTACTCGAATATACCTACTCATATTGAACAAGATACGCGCGCAAGGCTTCAGGCAGTACCAAAAACAAAGCAGATTGGATATTACAGCGATATGTATAAACTTGAATTTGGATTGCCTAAATTCAATATGTATCGAAAGATACTTTCAAATATTCTGTCCAAAGATTTTGTTCAAACTAAGCGTAATAATATCAGCGAAGCAGTCGCTTTGGGAAAACTTCTGCTTCGTGGTAATTCTGAAACGATCTTTAAAATAAGTTAATTAACAAAAAATCAGTTCTTGGGGAAATCTGTGAACATCTCTGCAATTGGTTTGATGATAATACTTGTGAATCCCGTTCCCTTATTAAATCCGTACATTCCCCTCATCAATTCAAGGCTCATTAAACTAACTACAAATAATATCAATACGCCAGGGATAAGAAATATGGTAGGTAATGGGCCCCATGGTGCCTCACTTGCATAAGCTAGAGTCCTTTGAACTTCTACTTCTTCTTCAACTTCTTCACTAACTTCAGATACTTCAGATACTTCTTCTACAATCTCTTCCACTTCTTCAACATCATCAATTGCAACAACCTGACTTGAACTACCATCTTCCACAACTTCCAGCTCATTAAATTCTGCAGTCGCACCCATCGGGTCAGCATCATTCCCATCTTCCACTTCCACCACTTGGGAACCTGAATCACTATCGCTAGGTTCGAGCTCAAAACTACTATCTAATCCACCTTCTGAACTAGCTTCAACATCTGAATTATTGCCAGCTTCCTCATCAAGATTAAGTTCAAACTCGCTGTCAGAACTAGAATCCTCAACAACTTGTGTTCCCAAACCTTCACCAGACATCGAGCCATCTAACGATAAAATATCAGAACCCGATTCATCCGCAGATAGCTCAAATTCGCTCGAATCACCGCCAACATCCGATTGAAATTCAATCGAACTGCTTAAACCAGGATCAGCAGCATTACTATCATCAAGTTGCAGGCTTGGCTCACCATCGATGTGCAAATCATCAACAGTGGGAATAAAATCCAACTCATTTCCAGAAAACTGAACATCCGAACTTCCATCTAAATCAATATTAGGTTCAGATATTTCAAACGGGGAATCTTGCGGAAGAATCACACTTGATGATGTGGAATTAGATTCAGGCCCATTGTTATGCAATTCTGTTGAAAGGCTAAAATCTGAACCTAAAATATCAGGTGTATCTTGAATCCCAAGCAAACCATCGGATTCAGCGCTACTAAAAATAGGCTCATTAAACACTGGTGGAGTAGTACCACTGTCATCAAGTGAAAGTGTAAATTCTTCTGAATCGCCTGTATCTAGAACTAATGGCGCATTATCATCAATTGGATTGGTAGTTGGAGTATCTTCCAGATTTAATGTGTAATCTTCTGAATCTGTGTCAGGGTTGGAAACCACAGGTGCGCTTAATCTAGCATCAATATCTTCACTTTTAAATCGCAACACACCTCGATCTTGAAAAGATCGGACCTCGCGCTTTTTTGCGAGTTCTCTTAACTCATCAATACTCATATTAAGTTTTGATGCAGCTTCTTCCAAGGTATAAAATTGAGACATGGCGTTAACCTGATTTGGATGGAAAAAACATTATTGAACCGCAACTAAACGATTCTAGATAGATTCTAAACCAGAAAGCCCGGAAAGCAAATAATCCAGATGTACTTTAACAAAAAAACATCTTCTTGCACTATCTACATCTCAACTTACCCTACAAACAGTACCGTTTCGCCAGCTTATTTCCCTTTTATTAATTATAATCGTTAAATCTAACTCAATTCTTCTACTTATTCAAAAATTTGTTATCATCAATTTAGGTATGAATTTTCTTTCTACAAACTGTTATCTCATAGGTGAGCCATGGGCAAATATTTCGCTTTTCTTTTCTTCTCACTCTCGCTTCCACTAGCTGTTAATGCTAAAGATGGCGACATCGAAATTATCGCTAAGAAAACCAAGCCCTCTATTGTTGTCATCAAAAGCAAAGGCCGATCGGATGGTAAAGAAGCTTTAGGCACTGGTTTCTTTATTTCAAAAGATGGCCTGCTCGTAACTAATTACCATGTAATCGGCGAAGGTAAAAAAATTACTCTCGAGACTGCCGATGGTAAAGAAATTGATATCGCATCTGTTTATGCTTTCGATCGTGAGAATGATTTAGCAATCCTTAAAGCGGTTAACCCAAGTGGTTCATTCTTGGCTATCTCAGATTCCAGCACATTCCAAGATGGCACCAGCGTCGTTGCAGTTGGAAATCCTCAAGGGCTAAAACATAGTGTTGTTACTGGAGTCATTTCAGGCAAACGCGAAATAGACGGTAGGGAAATGCTTCAAGTCGCTATTCCTATTGAGCCTGGCAATAGCGGGGGGCCTATCGTTAATTTAGAAGGCAAGGTTTTAGGTATCCTCACGATCAAATCTCTTGTTACAAACAATCTTGGGTTTGCAATACCCGCTGAACAATTAAACAAACTCCTTAAAACCAACCCTGTCTCTATCCCCATGAAAGCTTGGGCCACCATCGGGGCACTTAACGAAGATTTATGGGAACCCATCTTTCAAGGTAACTGGAGACAACGGGCAGGCAGAATTATTTCAGAAGGGCAAGGCAATGGCATCGGGGGAAGGGCTTTATTGCTTTCCAAAATTGATCCCCCCGCCCTCCCTTTCGAAGCTGAAGTTTGGGTCAAACTTAAAGATGAAACTGGCGCAGCAGGATTAATATTCGATTCAGATGGTAAAGATAAACATTTTGGGTTCTACCCTTCTAATGGACAAATGCGTCTTACAAAATTCAATGGACCGGATGTTTATTCTTGGCAAGTTTTGCGTCAGGACAACCTTAATTCATATCTTCCGGGTGATTGGAACCATCTTAAAGTCAGAGTTCACTCTAAAGGATTTTCTACTTTTTTGAATGGCCAACTTGCCTACGAACACATGGAAGATTTCTCTGCCTCCAAGAAAGTTGGTCTGGCAAAATTCAGAAACACTATTGCTGAATTTAAAGGCTTCCATGTCTCCAAAAAGCTTAGTCCAGTCTTCCCCGACAAAGATTTTTCCTTAACCTTCAATAAATTTTTTACCAATCTTGAAGATGACAAAAAAGAAGATCCTTCTCTTGTAGAAAAAATATTAAAGAATGAAAACCTCACCAAAACAATTATCAATGATAAAATAAAATTACTCGAAAAAAAAACATCTGACCTCAAAGTTCTCCAAGCAGATATTTTCCATCGAAGCACTCTTTCGAAACTAAATAAAACCATTTCCGCAACTCCGGATTTCTCTATCCTAGAAGCAGCCTTCCTTATTGCAAAAATTGACAACCCAGAAATCGAAACTTCATTTTATTTAGACGAAATCAATAAAATGAAACTTAAACTTGCCTCTAAAATAAAACCAGATTCTAACATCGATCAAAAAATCAAAGTACTTTCCGATTTCTTTTTCCTTGAAAAGGGATTTCATGGCAGCAGGCAGGATTACTACCATCGCTCCAATAGTTACCTTTCTGAAGTTATGGATGATAGGGAAGGGCTGCCCATTACTTTATCCCTTCTTTTTGTTGAATTAGGCAAAAGCATCGGGCTTGATATTTATGGCGTTGGATTGCCTGGCCAATTCATGGCAGGTATTAATAAAAGTAAAGACGATTTTGTTTTGATCGATGTTTTTGAAGGGGGAAAGATTCTTTCCAAAGATCAAGCGTCAAAGAAAATTTTGGAAATCAATGGAAGAACTCTTATTGATAACGATTTTCTTCCCATGAAAAACAAACAAATTCTAATTAGAATACTTACAAATCTCTCAGGCATCGCTAAAAAAGAAAAAGATAACATTGGTCTGATTCGTTATCTTGATGCTATTATTTCGATTGATGAAAATTCTCACGAAGAAAGGGGAAATCGTATAATTCTTCTTGCACAAAATAATGAGATACAAAAAGCAATTGCTGATATTGATTACCTTCTTCTAAAAGGTCCCAAAGAACTGGATTCTGAAAAATTAAATGAATTTAAACAGCTTCTTCTTAAAAAGTCCTCAAATTCCAAGGATAACTAATATGCCTCATAAATCAGTCCTGAGTATCGGCCAATGCTGTGCAGATCATTCAAGTATTAGCCGTCTTATTAATCAAAATTTCCAAGTCGAAATAATTAATGCTGATTCTTCGACTGAAGCTTTTTCATTGATTGATTCTAAAACTTTTTCCCTGATATTAGTTAATCGAATTTTTGATTCTAATGCAGAATCCGGATTGGACTTTATCGAAAAATATTATTCAAAGAAGGCATCTTCATCCCCTATCATGCTAGTTAGTAATTTTGAACAATCGCAAAAAGATGCACTTAAACTTGGGGCTGATTTAGGATTTGGTAAAAACGCTCTTACATCACCCGATACACTATTAAAATTAAAAAAGCACCTACTCGACTAAAACCGCCCTACTTGCAAAAAGCCCCCCGGCACCCAACCCACCCTTATTCTGCGTTTATGCTTTAACCTTTTAAAAAACAACAACTAACCAACTCAACCTCGCCTCCCTTGGCCCCCTCTTTTCTCAAATTTGAGCTTCATTTTCATTTAAATTTGACTAGCACTATTTAAGATTATCGTTATTATCCCGCATTCATTATGTCGATACTAATAAGGAGACTCTAGAATTTTATATTCCAACTCCTTATTTAAATCTTCGATTGTTAATTTGCTTTTGCCTTACTAAGGAATCTTTATGACCGACAATTTCAACCCTAAAACAACTTCGATGGCTGGAACATCAATTTCATTAATCATAGGCGTGCCCATAGCGGTTGGATTTTGGTCCTTGGTTATGTTTGGACCGATTGATGTCCCAATCATGAAACGGTACCTGGGCCATCCTGTAGAATTTGTTGAAATTGTAATGTTTTCTTGTGCTATCACAGCACTTATATTTAAGTTGTCAAAAATAATAAAAGAGAAAAGCGCACTGCGTCAAACGCTTATTCCAGTTTGGGATAACATCCAAGTTCATCCATTAGAAACAACAACTCTTCTCGAAAATCTAAATACCGCAACACTACAAACAAAAAAAACAATTGTGTTTCGCAGATTTTTAAATGTCCTACAATTCGTCAAACAACGAGGTAGTGCTGAAGATCTTGATGATCAACTTCGAAATTTTGCTGATGCAGATAGTATTGAATTTGAAGGAAGTTTTGGCTTAACCCGGTTTATCACCTGGGCTATCCCAATTCTTGGATTTTTAGGAACGGTTCTAGGTATCACGGGCGCCATTTCTGGTGTTACTCCTGAAATGCTCGAAAAATCGATGAGCACCGTAACTGATGGCTTAGCACTATCATTCGATGCGACAGCTCTTGCACTAGCGTTAACCATGATTTGTATGTTCTTCAGTTTTTTGGTAGAAAAATCAGGAGATCAATTTTTAGAAAATTTGGAACACTCAATCGATAAAAATCTAGCTCATAGGTTTTTAAGGGTTCAGTCAGATCAAAATCCAATTGTTGAAATTCTATCACGACACACTAAAGATTTGATTAAATCAACAGAAACATTAGTTACAAAACAAGTCGATCTCTGGGCAAATTCCTTCGAAAAAATAACTGCTCAGGCGGAAGGCTCAGGATTCGAATCACAAAATAGAATGCGCAATGCACTTGAGGAAGCTTTAACAAAAACCTTATTTTCACACCAACAACAAATGGAAAAATACGAGCTCAACTCTTCTGAACTTGGAAGAAAATTTACGGAACAAGTTGGAAAACTGGCATCCTCATTGCATGACTCAAGCATTCAACAGCAACAATCTCTGCAAAAAGTTGTCGAAAGCCTTACGAGGCAAACAAATTCTTTAGTTGAATTACAGCAAGGTGAAAAACATTTGATTCAAATCCAAAATCTTATGCAGGAAAACCTTAATCAGATCCACTCTACAGGCGATTTTCAGGAAGCTGTCCACTGCCTTACGGCTGCAGTGCATTTACTAACTTCAAAATTGCAAGGTAGAAGCAACGAACCATTTTTTAATACTGCGAATCAAAACCCACGCAGTAATCCTTCCGGAAAGGTTGCATGAGAAAGCGCAAGAAGCTAGAAGTCTCAACTTTCCCTTTCCTTGCTGTGCTACTTTGCACCATGGGGGCGTTGATTCTTTTACTTTTAGTAATGGATAAAAAAGCAAAAAAAGCTGCCTTAGAAAAGGCATATGAAGCTGCATGGACTCAATCAAAAAATTTACAAGTTAAAACTGATGCTGAAAAACAAAATCAGGATAATGAAAAAAATGCATGGATTAAATTGAAATCAGAAAAGCATGAAGAACTTTTGAAAAAAGAATCAGCATTAGAAAAAGAGATCAGCTTATTAAAAATCGAACTTTCTCAACTGGATAAAAATAACGATAAATCTCAATCGAAAATTTCTTCGGATGATCTAATTAAAAAAGAAATCGCAATAACAAATGAAAAATCAAAAGTGAACATGCTTGTTAAAAAATTAGAACAAGAGAAAACAAATGCAGATAAAAATTTAAAAGAAACGAAAGATTTAACTGAAAAAATTGCTTCAATGGAATTGATTTTAAAAGAAATGAAATTTTCAATTGATAAAGATAAGTTCGCTTTTTCTATTGTTCCTTATTTTGGAAAAAATGGTCTGAATCGAAAACCTTTATATATCGAATGCAATGAATCTGGTATTTTATTTTTTCCTGATCAAACTCTTATTCCCTCAAATGATGAATCCGACAATCTTAAAAATGAAATTTTAAACCGAACTTCGCTACTTAGAGAATACCTTCAACAAACCCTTGGGCCGAAAGATTCAACTCCTTACTTAATGCTACTTGTAAGGCCTGGCGGGATCACCAATTATTGGAAACTTCAATCTATTATAAAACCTATGGATATCGATTTCGGCTACGAATTAGTTGATAAAATTTGGGTTTTAGATATTCCAAACGAACAATCGGCACCCTCGCCTTCAAAACTTGTTTCAATGATCAAACCGATGCAAATCCCTAAACCAATTCCTGCCCCAGGAAATATTCTTGGTGGAATAAACAATGGAAATGGCAATATTCCTCAACAAAATAACGATTCAATAAAGAACGGTGTTTATCAAAATGGAAATGAAAAAAGAAATGGTTCTACCGGAAATGCAAAATCAATTAGTTATGGTGCAACTGCTCAAAATATACGTCCAATCACTGCACTTCCTGGTTTCCCGGTTAACAAAAACACAACTAACACTTTAGTTAAAAATAATCCAACCTCAGTAAATAATCAAAACGGCAATGGTTCAGGTAACATTAATCCTAATAATCCGGGGTTCGGTAACGGCAATCAAAACAGCAATCAAAACGGCAATGGTTCAGGTAACATTAATCCTAATAATTCCGGATCCGGTAACAGCAATCAAAACGGCAATCAAAACGGCAATGGTTCAGGTAACATTAATCCTAATAATTCCGGATCCGGTAACGGCAATCAAAACGGCAATGGTTCAGGTAACATTAATCCTAATAATTCCGGATCCGGTAACAGCAATCAAAACGGCAATGGTTCAGGTAACATTAATCCTAATAATCCGGGGTTCGGTAACGGCAATGGTGCAGGGAACATTAATCCAAATAGTACAGGATCCGGTAACAGGAATCCAAACGGCAATGGTACCGGTATCAGTAACACTAATATGAATAGTAATTCAAATAACAAAAATGAAACCCAAACAAATACAAACAATCAAACTACAGGAAACCCGAACAAATCAACCACCGATGTAAATCAAAAATATAACAATCAAAATGATCCAACAGGGGTAAATAATGGTGATGCTAAATCGATAACTAATGGAAATGATTCTTCTGGAAGTGGAAACACAAGTAATTCTGCAAATAATGGAGCAGGAGATGTTTCTGGTACAAAAGGATCCTATTCTGTTGCAACAACACCAAACACTTATTCCGATGGCAATTCAAATGGCCAAAAAGGAACTAGTAACAGTTCTTCAGGTGAAGACAAAAACAAATCAAATACGAATAATTCAGATGGAAGCCCCGGTCAAAAAGGAGATGACCCAAATTCAACTTCAAAAAAAGAAAGCACTAAAAGTGCAATTGGTTCCAATGGACAAGAATCACAACCAACAAGCCAGGATCAAAATCCTAGTATCTCAATTTCCCTCAACAGCAAAAAAAATGATCCAAATGTAATTAACAAACAAAGTCCGCCTAGAACGACGTACAACCGGGAAGATGAGTCACAAAGCAACAGTGATGCGCAAGATCCAACAGCAAGAATAGCAGCCCCATTACCTGAATTAGGGCCTAGAAAAAGCTCCACTCCCGCTCCATTAAGAGCTGCAAGATTATTTGCAGACAGAGATTGGGTGATTTATGTGGAATGTAAATTTGAAGAAATACTAGTTCATCCTAACCGCTTAGTCATTCCAACAAGTTTATTGGCTTCCGAAGAAGGCATTAAAAGATTTGTACAAGAAATAGAAAAAATGATCACAAGAAAACAATCAACAGTACGAGCAGGCGAACCGCCCTACAGACCAGAAGTACGATTCTTAGTTTGGCCTGATGGGTTGAGACCTTATCACTTGTCTTATCCAGCATTACAATCAGCAGGAATAAAACAAAAAAGACAAAACTTAGAGTCTGAAGATAATATCAAAGAAATTATTCAAGGAAGATAATTTTAAGCCATGCGTAGAAGAAGAAGACCAGATAAAGAAATACATTTTAGCTTCGATTCCTTTTTGGATGTCGTCGCTAATGTTGTTGGTATCATCATAAAACTGAT
>Ga0207940_1000040_pt1 | contig 44485 bp, 47 predicted proteins | sample LakMenEpi06Jul12_FD_150676 | JGI IMG/M metagenome (GOLD analysis project Ga0207940, IMG submission 150676) | Freshwater microbial communities from Lake Mendota, WI - 06JUL2012 deep hole epilimnion (SPAdes) | ecosystem: Environmental > Aquatic > Freshwater > Lake > Epilimnion/Euphotic zone ... | reverse complement strand
AAGATCACGGTGGAAGCGTCGTTCGGAGACGATCTTGACGCAGACAGCCTCGACTTGGTCGAATTGGTCATGGCACTAGAAGAAGAGTTCGGTATCGAGGTTCCTGAGTCCGACCTCGAAGGCGTCGACACAGTTGGCAAAGCGTTCGCCCTCGTCACATCAAAAGTTAAATAGCCGCTCAGATCGGCCAGTTTTGTCATGCAAGGTGCCGGACATCGCGTTGCCATTACCGGATACGGCGTAGTAGCGCCATGCGGCATTGGCAAGGAGGCATTTTGGAAAGGCCTACTAGGCAAGGGTTTTTCTGGTTCGCGCTCGATCGAAGTCCAAGACTGGGATCCACTGCCCTATTTCGAGTCGCCAAAGGATGCCCGGCGCTCTGATAGGTGCGAGCAATTCGCTCTAGCAGCTGCGGGTGAAGCAATCGCCCAATCCGGTTCTTTGCCTTACGACCCGTCGCGCATCGGGACAATATTTGGTACCGGCATTGGCGGGCTACGCACACTTGAAGAACAAGTGATTACTCGTGTCGAAAAAGGCGAACGCCGAGTCTCCCCCTTTCTTGTACCAATGATGATGTCCAACGCATCGGGTGCAGCAATCTCCATGCGCTACGGCTTCCAAGGCCCAGCAGAAACCGTCTGCACTGCTTGTGCAGCGTCCACACATGCCATTGGCAACGCAGCACGTCTCATTGCATGGGGTCGCTGCGACGCAGTGGTCACTGGCGGAAGCGAATCTGCAGCAACCATCACCGCACTCGCTGGCTTTGCGAATATGACCGCTCTTTCATCCACCCTTGTTAGCAAACCGTTTGACGCAACGCGCGATGGTTTCATCATGGGTGAGGGCGCTGCAGTTTTCGTACTGGAACGACTAGACATGGCAGTTGCTCGTGGTGCGCACATTGTGGCCGAGATTGTTGGCGCAGCAAGTAACGCCGATGCCCACCACATCACAGCGCCATCCCCTGGAGGTGTTGGCGCCACACGTTGCATGCAACTGGCACTTGAAGATGCAGGATTAGAGACGTCTGACATCAAGCAGATCAATGCTCACGGAACGAGCACACCGCTCAACGACTCTGCAGAAGCGCAAGCGATTGCCGCGGTCTTTGGAGATCGATCAGTGCCCGTTGTTTCGATTAAGGGAGTTACAGGCCACCCACTTGGCGCCGCAGGCGCGCTTGAAGCCGCCGCTGTTTTGCTCAGCATTGAAAAGAGTCTTATTCCGCCAACTGCCGGAACGACAGTGATCGACCCGGAGATGAGCATCGATGTAGTTATTGGTGAGCCCCGCGAATGGACACCAGGACCAACGATTTCAAATAACTTTGGATTTGGTGGGCATAACGGATCGGTGATTATCGCTCCGTACAAGCAGTAGGACTACGCGTCAACTACGACGAATAACAACTCGCATTCGCAAGCCAACTCGCCGTTGACCATTGCCCTTCCCGATCCTTTTCCGGCCCTTGCCGACATCCTTCCGATAGTTGCCGTGAGTTCGAGCGTGTCTCCCGGTACCACTTGTCGCCGAAAACGCGCGGCGTCTAAGCCGCCGAATAGCGGCAACTTGCCTGCAAATTGAGGATCACTCACTATGGCTAAGGCACCGGTTTGCGCAATTGCCTCACACATCAATACCCCGGGCAACGTTGGCCGACCAGGAAAATGACCGGTAAAAAACCATTCATCCCCGGTCAACCGCCAGATTGCACTTGCGGACTTACCAGGGGTGAGTTCGGTGATTTCATCCACGAATAGAAAGGGTGCACGATGGGCAATCAGCGTGGAAGGATCTGGGAAAGTGCTCACTTACCTAACGCCTCCAGTAAACGCAATGGCGTATCTTTCGGAGAAATCTTGTACCAAGCGTGAGTAATCACGCCCTTATCAATCAAGAACGCGGATCGCTCGATACCCATGTACTCGCGTCCGTACATCGATTTTTTCTTCCAGACCTTAAATGCCTTTGCAACAACATGATCGATATCGGAGAGCAAAGAAAAACCAAGTTCAAACTTCTCGTCAAACTTCAGCAACTTCGAAGGCTTGTCAGGGCTGATGCCGACAATTGCGGTCTTGCCGATGTCGGATGCGATGTCACGCAGGCCGCATGATTGTTGCGTGCAACCAGGGGTATCGGCCTTGGGATAGAAATACACCAACACCTTGCGTTTCTCATACTTCTTCAACGAAAACTTCTTTTCAAATTGGTCTAACAGCTCGATCGCTGGCGACTTAACACCGGTCTTCAACATGCAACAAACTTAGCCCTTTGCAACTGGCACACGATCGATTGCTGCGCGGACCTCGGCCACATATTCGCCAACCGCATCTGGCCCATCCTCCAACAATCGCCTCATTACCGATGCACCCTGCACAACTCCGTCCGCAATCGTGACAGCCTCTGCGGCTTGTTCCGCGTTGGAAACACCCACGCCAATCAGAATTGGTATCGAAGTAAGTTGCTTTAAGCGACGAGCAAGAAGTAACGCAGTAGAGGCAAGTTCGTCTCGTTCTCCCGTGACACCAAGAAGACCAACTGCATAGACAAACCCGCGAACACGATCCAGGATCCGAGGCAGTCTTTCGTCAGGTGCGGTAGGCGCCGCAAGCATCACCGTTTCAATTCCTGCTGCATCGGCAGCCTTGCACCAAGGACCCGACTCTTCCAGCGGCAGATCAGGGACGATTGCTGCACACACACCGGCCTCGGCAAGCGCATTGGCAAATCGTTCATGCCCTGCATTGTGAATGGTGTTGTAGTAACACATCACAGCAAGCGGGATACTTACATCAACTTGGCGAAGATCGTTCAAGATCGACATCGGCGTTGCGCCCGCATCTAGAGCTTTTTGCGAAGCCAGTTGGATGATCGGCCCATCCATGACAGGGTCGGAAAACGGGATGCCGATTTCGATTGCATCAGCGCCGTTGGCTGCTGCAGCCCGAATCGCATCTAACCAACCCTCAAGGCCGCCTGTTATGTACGGGACGAGAAGTTTCTTGCCTGCATCACGCTTCTTTCGAAGTTCGGTTTCTAAAAAACCTAAATGAGCCACCGCTGCGCCTAGCCCAGGATTTCCATCATCTGCGCAACGTCTTTATCGCCACGACCCGACAAATTCATGAGCACAGTCTGGCCCTGCATATTTTTAGCCTCGCGCGAGATCCAAGCCACAACGTGTGCACACTCCAGCGCAGGGATGATTCCCTCGGTCTTTGCGAGCAGCTGGAACCCTTCGATGACTTCGGCATCTGTGACACTTGGATATTCGGCACGGCCAATCGATGCAAGATATGAATGTTCTGGCCCGACTCCTGGGTAATCAAGACCAGCGCTGATGGAATGCGCTTCCTGCACCTGACCATGTTCGTCTTGCATCAGATACGAACGCATGCCATGCACAACTCCCGGCACGCCCCTGCCTACTGCAGCACCTCCCGCTGGTTCGACCCCAACAAGCCTGGCTTTGGTGTCAACGAAACCCGAAAAAATACCAATGGCATTTGAACCACCACCAACACAAGCTGTGACAACATCGGGATCTTTGCCGTCGAGTACGTCGCGACACTGTGCAAATGCTTCATCGCCGATGACACTTTGAAACGTGCGAACCATGAAAGGGTAAGGATGAGGCCCCATGACCGACCCAAGCGCGTAATAGGTTGTCTCGACACTTGCAACCCAATCGCGCATTGCCTCATTCACCGCGTCCTTGAGCGTTCGACTTCCCGACATGGCTGGAACTACTTCAGCGCCCAGCAACTTCATTCGAAATACGTTCAAAGCTTGGCGTTGCACGTCAACTTCACCCATGTACACCTTGCACTGAAGACCCAACAACGCTGCCGCGGTGGCCGAGGCAACGCCGTGCTGCCCCGCACCTGTCTCGGCAACGATTCGCTTCTTACCCATTCGCTTGGCAAGCAGAACCTGGCCAAGCACGCTATTGATCTTGTGCGAGCCAGTGTGATTCAGATCTTCGCGCTTCAGTAGCAGTCGAATGCCCAGCTGCTTACCGAGGTTGTGACATTCGGTGATGATGCTCGGACGGCCCGCGTACTCACGCAACAGGTTGTCAAGTTCGGATCGGAACGACGGATCGGCCCAGGCATCACGGAAGGCAACTTCTAACTCTTGGCAAGCAGGGACCAGAGTTTCCGGGACGAAGCGTCCACCGAATTCGCCGAAACGTCCACTGACACCAGGGTCTTGCAACATGGATCACAATGTACTGCCGCTACTCGCTGCTAGACCAAGCGTGGCGGGACAAATACAACTACAACAAGTCGTCGTCGCCCAACAGCGATGCACCAGAGCGTGCATTTGCGATGAAATGTCTCATCTTTACGGCGTCCTTAACGCCGGGTGATTTTTCGACTCCGCTACTTACGTCCACACCCCAAGGACGAGCCATCATGATCGCTTGTGAAACCGTGTCTGGTGTCAGACCCCCAGCCAAAATGAATCGCATCGAGGCAGGAATCTCATTGAGAAGTTCCCAGTCGTAAGCCTCGCCCGAACCAGGGTTGGGCCCATCCACCAACAATGCATCCACACCGTACGTATCCCCGACGCGTGCGCTGTGCGAACCGGCTACAACCGCTTTCACCGAAAATCGAACACCGTTGGCTACTTCGAAGGCGGTCTCGGTTGATTCATGCCCGTGAAGTTGAGCACCATGCAAATGCGCCGCGTGAACAATCTCCAGCACGCGTTGCGATGTCTCGTCGCGGAACACTCCGAGCGTGACGATTTCGGGTGGAAGCCTTTTGACAATGTCTGCCGCCGCTAAGGGTGCGATCTGACGTGGCGAAGGAGCGAAAACAAAGCCAATCGCGTCAGCTCCGAGCGCAACGGCCAACAACGCATCCGCCTCTGAAGTAATACCGCAAATCTTTACGAACACATTTGTAACGGTAGTGGCGAAGCCCGTCCAGACTGGGGACTCAGCCCCCGCTTACACGCAACGACTCGAGGACAGATGCAGGATCTGGTGCCGTCACAAGCGATTCGCCCACCAACACGGCGTGGTAACCAGCGTCTCGCAACCGCTGTGCATCCTGCGCATCTCGCACACCCGATTCGGCCACACGAATCACATTCGGTGGCATCATCTCAGCCATTCTCACCGCTCGATCATGATCGACGGCAAACGTCGTCAAGTCGCGTTGGTTCACACCTACAAGTGTCGCGCCAATTGCTAGCGCCATCTCCAACTCTGCTTCGCTGTGGGTTTCCACCAGCACATCAAGCATCAACTCATCGGCTAATTGGTGAAAACTGACGAGCTCAGCTCTGTCGAGGGCAGCAACAATCAGTAGAACACAATCGGCTCCCATGATTTTCGCATCACAAATATCTTTCTCACTCACGGTGAAGTCCTTGCGCAATACCGGCAACTGCACTGCAGCTCGGGCCATTTGTAAGTCCGAAACCGAACCGCCGAAGTGATCTTCATCCGTGAGCACCGACAAGCAACTGGCGCCGCCAACTTCGTACGACTGCGCTAGCCGAGCAGGATCGATTCCGCTGTTCAGAACACCTTTTGACGGTGACTTACGTTTGATTTCCGCAATAACTGCCAGACGATCTACCGAATCGGTTCTGATGCGCTCAGCGAATTCGCGACCAAAGCCACACTGCGAGGCCTCATCAATAAGCGTGTCTAGATTACGAGTGTCGACTTCGATTCGAGCCCGGTGTTCGTGAAGAATCTTGTCGAGATACAAGCTTTACGCGCCCTTGCCACCAATTGGCGTAAGGATATGAAATTCGGGTGCCCCGTCCACGAATGGAGCAAGCGAGGCCGAGAACGTTTTGAAAGCATCGGTGCTCATGTGCGCATTAAACGCATCTTGATTTGCATAAGTTTCAAAGAACCAGACGACATTGGCGTCAGCGGCATCGTGATGAAAAATATACGTCAGTGTTCCCTCTTCGGCCTTGGCAGTCTCTAGCCCAGGCTTGACCACTTCGGTCATTGCATCGCGCTGACCCTCTTTGATTCTCAACTTGACTGCAACGGAAACTTTGCTCATTGGTTGTGCCTTTCGCTGTTTGTTTCTAAAAACCTAGTTTGCTTTGCAATACCGTTTCCAATTGCGCGATGGGAACACGTTCTTGAGTGGTGGTATCACGTTCACGGATGGTTACTGCCTGATCCTCAAGTGAGTCAAAGTCGACAGTGACACAGAAAGGGGTACCAATTTCATCTTGTCGTCGATAGCGCCGACCAATTGCCTGCGTCTCGTCGAAGTCAACCATGTAGCGCTTGGACAGCTGCCCAAAAATGGACTTCGAAAGCGGCATCAGGGTGTCTTTCTTGGACAAAGGCAGAACTGCAACTTTGTACGGAGCCAGTCGAGGATGCAGGCGAAGAACTGTGCGAGGCTCGTCGTTGACAACGTCCTCGTCGTATGCGGCCAGGAGGAAGGCGGCCATTGTCCTGTTTGCCCCAGCGGCGGGCTCAACCACATACGGCACGTAACGCTCGTTTGTGGCTTGGTCGAAATAATCAAGCTTCTGATGCGAAAACTCAGAATGACGATTGAGATCGAAATTGGTTCGCTGCGCGATTCCTTCCAACTCTCCCCAACCCCATGGAAACTTAAACTCGATATCGCTGGTACCGGCTGAATAATGCGAGAGCTCATCGGCGTCGTGCGCACGAATCCGTAACAACTCTGCGGGAATGCCTAACTCGATATACCAGTTGAGGCGCTCGTTGCACCAATATTCGTACCACTTCGAGCTTTCCGCAGGAGGAACGAAGAACTCCATTTCCATCTGTTCAAATTCTCGGGTGCGGAAAATGAAGTTTCCTGGGGTGATCTCGTTGCGGAACGACTTACCGACCTGGGCGATACCGAATGGCGGTTTCTTGCGTGAGGTTTGCAATACGTTGGCAAAGTTGACGAACATTCCCTGTGCTGTTTCGGGGCGCATGTACACAGTTGCGCCTTCGCCTTCAACTGGGCCCGCATGTGTCTGGAACATCAAGTTAAAAGCACGGGCCTCCGTGAACGTGCAGCCCTTCATTTTGTTCGGGCAATCCCGCGCGTCTAACTGATCTTCCCTGAAGCGCTTCTTGCAAACAGTGCAATCAACGAGCGGGTCGGAAAAATTGGCAAGGTGACCGCTAGCTTCGAACACAGCTGGTGGGCCGAGAATCGCTGCGTCGATCAGCACCACGTCGTCGCGCTCTTGCACCATGGTGCGCACCCACGAATCCTTGACATTGCGGAGCATCAGCGATCCGAGCGGGCCGTAGTCGTACGACGAGCGAAAGCCACCATAGATTTCGGCGCTTGGATAAACGAACCCGCGTCGCTTGCACAAGTTGACAATCTGCTCAAGGTCGGTAGCTGGCATTGTTACAGGTTATAAGAAAGACGGTGCGCGGAAGCGCTCTCTTAGCGCCGATCGAACAGTGAAGTTGATCTCAGACGGCGCTCAATGAAGTGTTCCATTGCCTGCGTCGCCAAATGTGTGAGTTCACCCGAGGCGGCTGACGCCTCTTGCGCGAGAGCAACGTTTAATTGACCTCCAAGCACCTGTTGCAATAGTTGCAACGCGGGTTGCGAAATTGACACCCCCGTACGGCACGATCGGCATTGTGCTCCGCCCTGGGAAATGTCGAAAGCAACGAGCTCCGCTTCCTGTTCGCAGCCAACACATTTTCTGACTTGGGGGCTGACTCCTTCAGCGGCTAACAATTTCCAATAAAACGCCGCAACCACCACCGGTGAAGCCTGATCTGCAAGTGACTGCAGAGCCCCCACCAACATGTTGTACAAATGCGGAGCTGGCTCCCTGTCTGAAGCAATGTGATCCACGGCCTCGAGCATTGAAATTCCCTGTGTGAGCCGATCCAAGTCATGGTGCAATTTTGCTGACGACGAGATCAGTTCAACTTGGTTGACCACGTCGAGCTCCCTGCCCTTGTACAGGAGAATTTCAACGTGACTCATCGGCTCGAGACGTGCTCCTATCTTCGACTTCGTCTTTCGAATCCCTTTTGCAACTGCGCGCACCTTCCCATGTCCTTGGGTCATCAACACAACGATGCGATCGGCTTCACCAAGTTTGTAGGTGCGAAGTACGACCGCACGCTCCAAATACTGTGTCATACGTCGATTCCGCCGAACCTTCGTTCCCGAGTAGTGAAATCAGATATCGCCTGTTGCACATCTGTTGATTTAAGTCTTCGCCATGGTGTGTCCACGAAGACCAGCTCGCTATAGCCCAACTCCCACATCAACGATTGGGGAACTTTGTTTGTTGGGCCATGAACAACAATTAAATCTGGATCGTAAAGGGCAGGCGAATGCATGGCTGAAGACAATGCGTCTTCAGTAATCAACGAATCCGAAAGCGAATCAGCAACATCCACGAACCGTTGTTGACCATCCGCACAGACATTGAACGAAATAGTGAAACCATCGCCATCGAGATGAGTGACGGTCGAACGATCAATAGAACCACCTGTGGCCTTCGCTATGCGCTTGCACACTTGCTCTCGATCCATCTCGGTAAACGAACCAACATAGGGACAAACCGTGATCCATCGCATGCCAACGCCGCGAGCAGAAAGCGACAGCTCAGCAGCGATTCGGCTCCATTCCTGTGAAGTGGTGTCGAGCCATTGCACCGCCGTTCCGCCACAAACCAAAACGTGGACAAGGCCATGCACCGATTTGCTCCTCTTACGTTTAAACAGAGTGGCTACGGACAACATCTCACCATTGTCGCACGAGCCATCACTAGTGTGAGTGCTCACATGGCAAACGAAACACTCGCCGTCCGGTCCGCGCATGGGGCTCATGTGGCCTGCATCATGGATGGCAACGGTCGCTGGGCTAAGAAACGGGGGCTTCCCCGAACCGCGGGCCACACTGCAGGAGAGGAAAATCTCGCAGAAGTCGTTCGCCAGGCAGCCAAACGCAATGTCGGCTGGTTGACCGTATTTGGCTTCTCTACAGAAAACTGGGTTCGACCCAAAGCCGAAGTGCGCCACATCCTTGCTCTTCACAAGCAATTGTTCGGACGCATCGAGGAACTCAATGCGAATAACGTTCGTGTCCAATGGATTGGTCGTCCGTTCGATGAACCTGGTTCGAAGACACCTCTCTATGTACAGAAAGCAATCCGCCAAGCAATTGCCGACACTGCCTCAAACACGGGAATGACTCTTACCGTTGCTTTTGATTACGGCAGCCGTGCCGAACTCGCCCGCGCTGTAAGAAAGTCGAAGAGCGAAACATTCTCGGTCACAAAGCAATCAATCGAAGAACGCCTCTACCTCGCACAAATGCCGCCGGTAGATGTACTCGTACGTACTTCCGGCGAATCACGCATCTCCAATTTTCTACTTTGGCAAATCAACCATGCTGCTGTCTATTTCACGCAACGACCATGGCCAGATTTTGATGCAGCCGATTTAGACGCTGCATTGGCATTACTTGATGCGTGAGCGCGAAGTTGTTGAGTTACTTCGCAAAGTAACCGACACGCTTCCGAACACAGAGGAACGTCAGGGACAAAACGATATGGCGATGGCAGTATCAAACGCAGTCAACACCAATCGCCATCTCATCGTGCAGGCTGGTACGGGTACCGGGAAAACACTTGGCTATTTGGTGCCGCTCATCGCTTCTGGCAAACGAATTGTGGTTTCTACCTACACAAAGGCTTTGCAAGACCAACTTGCGGCACACGACCTACCACAGCTCATTCCCATCCTGGAACGCGAGCTAGATCGAACCATTACGTGGTCTGTTCTAAAAGGTCGCAACAACTACCTATGTCGTCAACGACTGGATGAGATGGAATCCCCCAAGCAGGCGAAGCTAGATCTGGACGACACGAGCGCAGCGGTGAAAGCCGAAGTACGAAAGTTGATTGAATGGGCCGACGAGACCGAAACTGGCGACCAGGGAGATTTGACGTGGAGCCCAAGCGACAAAGCCTGGCGGTTAGTCAGCGTTGGTAGCGACGAGTGCCCAGGCGCGCAACGTTGCCCCGCAGCGGATAGGTGCTTCTCCGAACAAGCGCGAGCATCGGCAACCATTTCCGACGTAGTGATTGTTAATACGTTTATCTACGGATTGCACATTGCAATGAACGGTGAGCTATTGCCAGAACACGATGTTGTTGTCTTTGATGAGGCGCATCAGCTTGAAGATGTCATCAGTAATACCGTCAGCACGTCTATAGGTTCCGGGCGCATCAATGGCGTCATCACTGCACTGCGAGCAATCATCCGTGACGACTCGATGACTAATGCCCTGCAGCTTCTTGCACACGATTTCAACGCCTGCCTCGTTCCATACGTCGGCAAGCGTGTCGATCTACCATTTCCTCCCGCCGTCGGGGCGGCATTGGTGGATGTTCGATTAAAAATCGATCAAGCCGTACAAGCACTACGCGCGATCGACAGCAAGGACGACAAAGCAAGACAGAAGATCTTGCGTGCTCAAATGCTTGCAAACCGTGTCATCGATGCTGTGGACATGTGCCTAACGGCGGGCAAATCCCAAGTTGCGTTTGTTTCAGGAACGGTCGAACGGTGTTCGTTAGAAATTGCGCCGCTCAATGTCGGGCCATCCATGGATGCTGGGGTGTGGAGCAAACGGCTTGCCATTTTGGCAAGTGCAACTATTCCGCTGGCTATGCCAAGCCGCATCGGACTCGACCCAGAATCAGTTGACATCATCGATGTGGGAAGCCCGTTTGACTACGAGAACACAGCGATGCTGTACTGCGCAAAGCACCTACCAGAGCCGAATGATCCACGTCGCGACAACTCGGTTCATGACGAAATCGAACGCCTTATCAATTTTGCGGGCGGAAGAACACTTGCGCTCTTCACTACGTATAGAGCCATGCATTTGGCAGCGGACGAAATGGAGAAGCGACTCCCATTCAACATCTTCCGTCAGGATCAACTGCCGAAAATGGCTTTGATCAATGCGTTTAGCGACGACGAACAATCTTGTCTATTTGCGACGGCAGGTTTTTTCCAGGGAGTCGATGTACCCGGGCGCGCCTTAAGCCTCGTCATCATCGACAAGATCCCCTTTCCCCGACCAGACGACCCACTCCTCAGTGCACGACGTGATGTGGTTGGCAAGAACTGGTTCAGCGAAATCGATATTCCGCTTGCCGCGACAGCCCTAGCGCAAGCATCGGGTCGTCTCATTCGATCGCAAAACGATTCTGGAGTCGTCGCAATACTGGACCCCAGATTGGCTACGAAAGGTTACGGAAAACGACTCGGTTCGGTACTTCCACCGATGAAACGAACCATCGAGATCAAAGAGGTCCAATCGTTTTTACAGCAAATAATCAACGCGGAATAAGTCGATAACCCATTCCTCTCGCAGTGCAAATGATCTTCGGGTCATCCGGTTGTTTCTCGATCTTCACTCTCAGGCGACGAATGTGCGCATCCACCAGCCGACTATCACCTAGATATTCATAACCCCAAACACGCTCGAGCAATTGGTCTCGCGACAGAACCATGTTGGGATGGTCTGCGAACTCCACAAGCAGGTTGTACTCGGTCTTCGTTAGAGAAACCTCTACTCCAGCTTTTCGCACAACACTCAATTCTCTCGACAGTTCGATATCGCCGAATTGGGATACAGCGTTGGCAGCACTTGAATGCTTTGAATCAGTCAACGATGTACGCCGCAGTGCCGCACGTATTCGCGCAGCCAATTCCTTGGCTACAACCGGCTTCGTTACATAATCGTCCGCGCCAGCTTCTAACCCAGCAACCAAATCGTGGGTGTCTGTCTGAGCGGTGACCATGATGATCGGGACAATGCTGGTTTGACGTAGCTGTCGGCACACTTCGAAACCCGAAATATCGGGAAGCCTTAAATCGAGCAGAACCAAGTCGATCGCTTGTTCTGCGAACAGGCGCATTCCGGTCAGGCCATCCTCGGCCTCCACCACCACGTAGCCCTCGTCTTCAAGCGCCAGACGCAACGCCACTCGAATTGCTGGGTCGTCCTCGACAAACAACAGGGTATGCACAGGTATGCATTCTGCCCGATGGTCACAAATTGTTACCTAAAAAGCACACAAATCGGCTGTGAATGTCAATTGAGGAGTGGAGAATTGGGTATCGAACCGGCGGGAACCCATGCTCCCCCTTGGGCCCCGCCGGTTCCTGCTCAACGCAATGGCGAAAGGCTTCCCTGTTGCGCCATGCTGATCTGATGGATACCAGGGTCTCTCGCGCATTTTTCACTGGTCTGCGTGGCCGTATGGTTCTCTTTTTCAGTCTTGCTGCCTTTGCCGCCGGTCTACTCCTCAGCGTGGTCACCTACGCAAGCACACGCACATATTTGCTTGGGCAACGAAGTGAGGTTGCTCAGCGGCAGGCCTTTAACAATGCCCAATTAGTGCGCACGGTTGTTTCGACCGATCGAGACAACATTGCAGACATGATCACCAACATCAGAAGCGAGCGAGGTGGATACGCGGTGTTTCATCTGAACGCAACCGATTCACAGTCGTCCGCGTTCTATGCCCAAGAGCCACTCCGATTCACTCAAACTGATTTACCGAACGAACTACTTCGTCGCACCATCGCTGGCCAGACCGGCCGACAGCGTTTCACTTTTGACGGTAGGCCCTACGAAGGAATCGGTGTGGCAATTCCTTCACTTGGGGTGCAGTATTTCGAAGCGTTTCCGCTGACGGATGTGCAAACAACACTTCGGACCATTCAAACAACTCTCATTATCGGCGTACTCATCATCACTTTTTCAGCAGGATTCCTAGGTTTTTCAACAAGCCGCAATGTACTTCGTCCCTTAAGCCGCGTGGCGGCTGCGGCAAACAACATCGCAACGGGTGGGCTGGACACGCGTCTTGATAACGAATCTGATAGTGACTTGGATCAATTGGTCAGTTCTTTCAACAACATGGCCGACGCCGTTCAGTTGCGGATCGAGCGCGAACAACGTTTTGCTAGTGATGTAAGCCACGAATTGCGTTCACCAGTAACTGCACTTTCTGCTGCTGTTGATGTGTTGGTTTCCCGAAAAAATGAATTCTCCGAACGCAATCAACAAGCCATCGACATAACGGCATCACAAGTGAAGCGGTTTGACCGAACGGTGCTAGATCTTCTCGAGCTCTCTCGCTTAGACGCGGGTGCTAGCGAATCAAGCCTGGAATACCTCCGCTTGTCGGACTTGATAGATCGAATCATGTCGCACCATGGGTTTTCAACCGTGCCATTCCAATCATCTGTCCGTGGCGTCGAGCCGAATGGGTTCGGCGAAGATGAAACGCTGATTGACCGAAGACGAATAGAAAGAATTTTGCTCAACCTTCTCGAAAATGCTCGAGATCATGGTGGTGGCGCAATTCGGGTCGGTCTTGATCGAAACGGCGACTATTTCGTACTAACAGTTGATGACTCCGGAATCGGGGTCACACTCAGCGAACGTGAGCGCATATTTGATCGTTTCGCCCGCAGCACACCATCTCGGAACAGCACAGGAAGCGGGTTGGGATTAGCCATTGTGCGAGAGCATGCCCGTGCTTTGGGCGGCGATGCTGTCGTCGAGACGTCACCAACGGGTGGTGCACGTTTTTGCGTCACCGTATTGCGAATCATACAAAGGCAAGACATCGACGAAAAGGGCGGCGAGCATGCGTAGGCACGTGCCAATCGCACTTTGTTGTTTGCTGTTTTTGCCCGCGTGTTCGGTGCCGAACAGTGGCGCCTTCGAAACGATTTCGACCGACGAAATTCCATTTGAACTGGGCGTGGCACAAACAACCGTCCCACAATCACCCACTACGATCTCCCCGCAATCTTCGGACCCACCAGGCACCGAATACGAACAGGTAGATTTGTTCTTCATACGAAACTCCTCCATCACCAAGGTTCAACGTTTAGTAAAAAGCCCCGTGGATGCGAATGGAACGCTTACCGCACTGACCGAAGGCTTGATTGACGACGTAAATAATGACGGACTCAGAAGCGCTATTCCATCGACACTTCAAGCAAGCGTCAACGTCGACCGGGGTGTAGCAACAGTAAACGCCACCCGAACTTTTCTTAACTCTTTGTCGGCTGGGGACCAACGACTTGCTATCGCTCAGATCGTATTGACGTTGACAAGCCGCCCAGGTATCGGTCAGGTTGTCTTTTACGTTGACGGAAGAGCGATTGTGGTACCGCGAGGCCGCGGTGATCTCAGCAGTGCTGGCGAGCCCGTGACTTTTGACGATTACACCAACATCATTGTCGGCGATTAGTAGCCAAGTCGTTCAACTCGTTCGGCTCGCTGTTGCCAGTTCTTGTCGACAACAACTGCTAGTTCTAGAAACATGCCTTTCGGAAGTTGCTTGCGTACGTTCGTACCAACAACGTTCAACATGGCACCACCTTTGCCAATGACCATTCCCTTTTGGCTCTCACGTTCTACGACTATCTCAACGCGCACACGGGGTGGCTCCCATTCGGTAACACGAGTTGCAATGGAATACGGCAATTCTTGATTGGTATAAACAAGCAGCTGTTCGCGAACAAGTTCGGCTATCCAAGTGGATTCTGGGGTCTCTGAAACCATGTCGGCTGGGTACAACATCTCACCTTCCGGCATCTTGCTTTGCAGATAGCGCATCAGAACCTCAACGCCTTCGCCTGTTGCGGCCGAAACCGGAAAGTATTCGGCGGCGTTCAACTGGCTGAGCGCGGTCAATTGCTTCAGCACCTTCGTTGGACCAGCCTTGTCAACCTTGTTCAGCACCACGATTGCTTTCGACATATCTATATGACTGCTGACCCATTTGTCACCTGCGCCGAATGGCGCGGTTGCATCAATCACGAGACACACAACGTCGACATCCTTCGTCGACTCGAGTGCCGTTGCATTTACACGCTCTCCGAGCGCACTGACTGCTTTGTGCAATCCGGGAGTATCTACGAAAACCACTTGAGTATCTTCATTCGTCACTACTCCACGAACCCGGGTTCGTGTAGTTTGCGGTTTGTCGGAAACAATGCTCACTTTTCTCTTGCAAATAGCATTCAACAGTGTTGACTTGCCGACATTTGGTCTACCAACAAATGACACAAAGCCCGAACGCATATCCACAGGCTATGTCTGCAATAATGATCCCGTGCAGCAAATCAATTTCAAACGATGGTTCGATCGGATGCAGCCCCAGACACTGCAGATAGCCACTTGGCTCCTGTACTTTGATGGATTCTTTGCCCTTGTTGATCTGCTCGATGGCTACAGCTATTTGCGTTACATTCGCGAGACATATCGATTTGGTTTTGTATTTGGGCTCGTCAACGTTGCCCTTTACGCAGCAGGTGGGTTGCTCATGGCGAACGAGCGCAAAATCGGATACAAGATTGCAATTGCCGCATCAATCTCGCCATTCGTTGTTCGATTCATTGCCGTTCAAAACCCCCTGTCCGATTCGCTCATTTCGTTGGCATTCGACGTAGCCCTCGTGGCCCTCCTCCTTCACACTCAAAGCCGTGAGCATCAGCGCATTTGGTACCGCTAGTCTGTTCCGATGACCACCGTTATCAAAGACCACGAAGACCTCAAAGCCCATGTAGGCAAGCATCTTGGCTATAGCGACTACCTCACTGTCACCCAAGAGCAAGTGCAGTTGTTCGCCGATGCAACAGGCGACCACCAATGGATTCACCTCGACGTCGAGAAGGCTAAGTCAGGCCCGTTCGGTCAGACCATCGCTCACGGTTACCTCACTCTTTCCTTAGCACCAGTTTTGATGGCAGGCATTTGGCGCAACGAAGGCGTAAAGATGGGCGTCAACTACGGAGCAAACAAGATTCGTTTCATGTCACCAGTGCCAGTTGGATCAAAAATTCGTGCTGGAGCAAAACTCGTTTCCGTCGACGACATCGCAGGCGGCGCGCAAGTGTGTGTGGAAACGACGTTCGAAGTTGAAGGAGCCGCTAAGCCTTCTTGCGTTGCCGAGCTAATTTTCCGTTATTACTACTAGCAACTAGCGATAGTTGTGCATGATCTTGGCGAACGCGTCGAGCGTGTGCGTATCTGGGTAATCAACGCACCACGGGATGAAACCCGTGCAGCCAATGTCAATGAATTGCTGAACCCTGTCTGCAACCTGTTCGGGCGTGCCGACGAAGTTTGATGCCTGCCAAGCCTCGAAATTGTCTCCCCGACCGCTAGCAATCTGAAACTCGCGCAATTCCTTCTCTGTATCGCGAATCAATATCTCGCCCGAAGTTGTTTTACCAATCTCATCCGGGTCTCGGCCTACCGCAGCGCAATGGCCCTTCAAAATCTCAATCTTTCGTGCAAACTCGTCGGCACTACCACCGAAATTGGAATGATCCGCGTGCTGCGCAACGACGCGTAAAGTCAATTGCTCGCCTCCGCCACCGATCCAAATTGGCGGACGCGGCGACTGCAGTGGCTTCGGATCGCAATTGGCACGGACCAACTGGTAATACTTGCCGTCGTACGTTGTCTCTTCTTGCGACCACATCGACTTAACGATCTCGACCGATTCGCGCAACATTGCAATGCGCTCTTTGGGAACTGGGAACGGATAACCGTAACCGCGGCATTCGTTTTCGTACCACCCTGCGCCTATGCCCCAATCCACCCGACCGCCTGAAATGACATCGAGAGTCGAGGTGATTTTTGCCAATAGTGCAGGTGGTCGGTACAAGTTGCAACCGACCATCTGGCCTAGACGAATCTTGCTGGTTAGTTGGCTGATTGCTGCCATTACTGTCCAGCATTCGAAAACAGCCTCGTGCGCTGGCCGTGGCACGTTATGAAAGTGGTCGTACACCCAAATCGAATCGAAACCCAACTCTTCTGCACGTTGCGCAATCCTGACCGCTGCATTCCACTTTTCAGACGCCGTAGGAATGTTGACAAGCTCCATCTTCCATCCTTGGGGCATGAACACGCCGAAGGTCAGTTTGTGATTGCTCATAGGGGTAAATCTCCAGTTGCCTTCTTTGTCGACCCATGGTCTTTGTATGCAGCAATCGTGCGCTGTGCGATTCTCATTTGATGAATCTCATCGGCACCATCTGCGAAACGACTCCAACGAGCCTGTTGCAACATTCCCGCCAATGGCGTGTCCGTGCTGTATCCAAGTGCACCATGCACCTGGATCGCTCGGTCAACAATTCTCCACAAACTGTTGGCAACAAAGTGCTTTGCCATAGAAACTTCAGATGTGAAATCCATGCCATGTTCAATCTTGTACGCAGCATGAAGAACCATCAGCTTGCCCTGATACAACTCCATTGCAGAATCCGCAATCAACCATTGGATACCTTGCTTCTCGGCAAGAATTGATCCGTGCGAATAACGCTCGAGAGACCGAGCGACCATCATGTCGAGCGCTGTTTCGGCCTGACCAATCCATCGCATGCAATGAGCAAGCCGTGCTGGCCCCAGTCGGTACTGGCCGAGCAAATGTCCTTGCCCTCTACCGCCCAGCATGTTTTCGGCTGGCACACGCAAATCATTGATCTGAATTTCGCAATGGTTGTGACCACCCGACATGGTCTCAACGTCGCGAACGATATTCCAACCTTCACTTGGTATATCGACGATGAAACATGAGTTGGCGGCTTGAGGCATGTCGGGATCTTCTTCTGTGCGGGCAACCAACAGCGCAAACTGCGCGCCGCGTGCCCCAGAAATAAACCACTTGTGGCCGTTGATTACCCATTCGTCGCCATCTTTATAAGCAAATGTTTTGATTAACGTCGGATCGCTGCCTGCAACCTCGGGTTCGGTCATCGCAAAACACGAACGAGCAGTGCCCTCACAAAGCGGTTTCAAGTATTTTTCTTTTTGCATTGGCGTCGCCCAATGCAACAACGTGTGTTGATTGCCTTCATCTGGAGCCTGTGCGTTTAACACGAAGGGCCCAATGCTTACTTTGGCGGCTTCGGCAGAAACCGCAGCCATCGCCGTTGGGCCAAGGCCCATGCCACCCCATTCCGCAGGCATGTGAGGCAACCACAAATTCCATTCTTTTGCCTTCTTACGCAAAGCCACGATGGTCTTGACTAGTTGTTCTCTGTTGCCTTGATCGATGGCGTCCCATTCGGGTCGAACCACTTCATCCATAAATGAACGCACTTTCATGCGCACGGCCTCAACTTCTGGCGAAAATGAGAAATCAATCACAATGCCCCCTCGACTCCTCCATTGTGGCGTGTTTGTCGGCGCTTCATGCGGTCGTAGCCTCTAATCGTGAGCAATCCGCCGGCCAATCACAACAGGAATTCCTGGGATACCGCCGATCTTCCTGTTGGCGAGGCAAAGGTTGCTGCGGTTCGCGACATGTTCGATGCAATTGCACCCAGATACGACATGGTCAATCGGATCATGACATTTCGCCTCGACGTGCGTTGGCGAAAGCGGGCGATCCGATCCTTGCAGTTGCCTCCAGGGAGCAATGTTCTCGACTTGGCAAGCGGCACTGGCGATATGTGCATCGACTTGCGCAATGCCGGGCTTACGCCATTCTCTATCGATTTGTCGTTTGGAATGTTGGCTGCCGATCACAGCAATGCGCCGCGCGCACAAGCCGACATTCTTCGCCTACCCTTCCCAGACTCCAGCGTCGATGGTGTTACTTGCGGATTTGCCTTGCGCAACCTTCTGGATCTTCCGACATTCTTTGCCGAGATTGCTCGCGTTACCCGAAAGGGCGGTCGTATAGCCCTGCTGGATGTTGGTGTGCCAACCAATCCCTTCATTCGATTCGGAAACGGAATCTATTTTGGAAAAATCGTTCCACGAATTGGTGGACTGCTTTCGAACCGCGCCGCATACAACTACCTGCCGAAAAGCGTCGCATACTTGCCATCGCCTACCGAATTGGTACAGCAACTGCGTGCGGCTGGTTTTGCCGATGCAACCCATCAACAGTTGTCTGGTGGGTTGACACAGCTGATGCTTGCCACGAAGTCGTAACTCAACAACATGAGAATCGTTTCCCGACCACTCAGCGACTTCACATCGGAGAAGGTTGATCTCAACGGATTCGCTGGGGGCAATGGATCACTTTTTGTACGCGACGGCGTTGGTATTGCTGGCTCGGTATCCGCAACAAGAGTTCCGGCATCAGAAGCGCGCGGATTTCTCGACTCTTTGCATGTAGAGGATCGCGTTCAGTCGCCAGGTAGCGGGCCAGTGTTACTCGGTGCTATTCCATTCGACAGCAATGAACAGCACGACTTCATCCTTCCGCATGTGAGCCTGGTCAAATCCGTTGATGGCCGAGCATGGGTGACCACCGTGGACGATGCCGAACCAAATTTCGTCAACCCACCAGAGCCAGCCGCAGTTGCAGCGAGTTACACCGTGGAACCAGGCGTGAGTGTCGACCATTACCTAGAAGCCGTGACACAAGCACGCAATGCAGTGCGCAAAGGCTCAATAACGAAGGCGGTTATCGCCCGCGACATCGTCATCAACTCAAGTGCGCCAATCGATGTCTATGCCGTATTGCTTCGTTTACGTTCATCCTTCGGTTCCAGCTATCGCTATCTCGTCGATAACTTCATCGGTGCCTCGCCCGAGTTGTTGGTTGCTGTGGACAACGGTGCAATCTCGAGCCACCCACTTGCAGGGACGGCCCCACGCACTGGTGACCCACAAACCGACAGCGCACTCGCCGAGCAGTTGTTGTCGAGTGAGAAAAATCAGGTTGAGCACCGTGTGGTGATCGACATGGTTCACGACACGCTCCTACCCTTCTGCTCATATCTTGATTGGCAGCCAGAACCATCAGTAATGCAGGTTGCCAATGTGCAACACCTAGGCACATTGATGCAAGGGATGCTGTCAAAACCGTTCATGCATGTTCTCGATGCTGCAATCATGCTCAGCCCTACACCTGCTCTCGGTGGATTCCCTAAACAAGAGGCGCTGAAACTCATCGATCAATATGAGGGCATTGTGCGCGGACGCTATGGCGGCGCTGTTGGATGGTTCGATCAAAAAGGCAACGGTGCTTTCGCCGTTGCTATTCGCTGTGCTCAGCTGTCACCAGACAGAACGAGTGCCCGCCTGTTTGCGGGGGGCGGCATTGTTGCCGACAGCGACCCCGCCACCGAATTGGCAGAAACACAGGCCAAATTTCAGGCCATGCTCGCCGCAATTATTCGGCCGTAAGCGCCTCGGCCACAGCAGCGTTAAGGCGTGCGTGCTCGACAACGTTGCTATCTCGTTGCGTTCTAACCAACATGGCAGATAACCCGCTGCGTTCAATTGCAGCATTGAATTGCGAACGCGTCTCGGCGACAACACATTCGACCCGATGTCCTGCAAGCAATGAAACAAAATCAGTGTTGTGGGGCGTTCCGAAAAGCAGTTCGAAGCGATCTTTGTCAAGAGCTGAAGATTGCGGCAAGAACGAAAATATCCCTCCGCCGTTATTGTCGATGATCACGATTCGAAGATCGACGCCCCTCTCCGTGATATTGATCAATCCGTTGATGTCGTGCATCATGGCAACATCACCGATCAATAAGGCAGTCGGCTTGCGAGATGCCAATGCAACGCCAACGGCGGTAGATACGACACCATCGATGCCGTTAACACCCCTGTTTGCGAACACCTTCACACCATCTCGCGGCGCCGCGAACCATTCCACATCTCGAATAGGCATGCTTGACGACAGAACAAGGTTGGAATCCTTGGGCAATGCATTCAGGACCCGACTCGCAACGAAGGGTTCGGTAATTTCCTTACTGGCGGCAAGTTCTTTATCAATTGTTGATCTTGCAATTGTCTCGCGCCTGCCCCACTCGCCCACCCACGTTTGATCCGTCCTGTTCGTTGTACCGCGAACAACTTCCATGCAAATCTGCGATGGTATTCCAACTATGTGCAGTTGCACACGATTATCTGGATCGATGAGCGACGGCGTTGTCGAAATCGCACAGTATGTTGCACCGCAATCTTTGAGCCAGGCGTTAACAACCTTCGAAACTGGAGGGTCGCCGATGCGCAGAATCACATCTGGCTTCAATTGCATCGCGGTGGCGACATCGCGAAGCATCACATCGGCCGTGGAGACGATCACTGCATCTTGCGAGGCATCGGCTGATACTCGGCATCCACTTCGTTGATCCGCAATGATCGGCCACTGCAATGTACGTGCCAACTCGAACACGAACCGAGGTTGATCAATTCCTGCACCAGCAACAATCACTCCTCTGGTTGCCAAAAGCAATTTGTTTAATGCTTTACGCTCGGAAGCGCTGGGTGAGAGCCGACCTTGCTTCACTATTGAGCCAGCGTCTATTGCGGGCAGTGCCTGTAGGTCGCCGATAAGTGGCTCCCTAAACGGAAGATTTATCTGAACAGGGCCCGGATCGATATCCATCGCAGCCGAGAACGAGTCTCTGGCGATTGCTCTCCACTTGGATGAATGTCGGTCGTCGGCAACACCCGCATCGATAAACAATCTGGTCGAAGCCCCGTACAAGTTCGTTTGATTGATTGTCTGCGGTGCTCCAACGCCTTGCAGTTCTGGTGGCCGATCCGCAGTGCACACCAACATGGGCACATGTGCATGATCTGCTTCCACCACTGCTGCATGAAACTGCACGGCCGCGGTTCCCGACGTGCACAGCAAAACAGCTGGCACCTCGTCGTGTTGGCCAATGCCTAGCGCAGCGAATGACGCCGAACGTTCGTCGTGAAAAACGTGCAGAGAGATTTCTGTTCTTTCCGAGAGCGCCATGGCCATTGGCGTGGAACGCGAGCCGGGCGACAACACGGCATGGCGAACGCCGATACGAATCCACTCGTCGACCAAGGTGGCACAAAAAGTGGCAGTAGCCGAGGGTGTAGAAGCCATCCCCTCTATCGTGGCACCTATGCGCGTAGAAATCTTCTCCGACGTGGTCTGCCCTTGGTGTTATATCGGCAAGGCCCGCTTCGATCGGGCGGTGGCCAATCTCAAGGCACAAGGCCTAGACATTGATGTTGAGGTGGTGTACAGCCCCTACCAACTAGACCCAACCGCCCCTATTGGTGTCGCTACCCCCGTGTTAGAGGCCTACTCAAAGAAGTTTGGGGGCCCTGAAAAGGCCCAAGCAATTCTCGACCATGTGACTGCTATCGCAGCGCAGGAGGGAATCACATTCAATATGGACATCGCACTCCGAGCAAACACTCTTCCTAGCCACCGCTTACTTGCTCACGCGCTCGCGAAATATGGTCCCGCTAAACAGGCGACACTCAAACAAAACATCATGATCGCCTACTTCACCGACGGGAAGGACATCTCGTCAAATACAGTTCTTGTTGAGTGCGCAGTGAACGCCGAAATGGATGCCGAAGCAGCGAGCACAGTTCTGACTGAGAATTTGTACGCTCAGGAAGTTGCTAGCCAAATTGCTGGTGCTACCGGAAATGGAATCACGGCGGTTCCTACATACGTCATCAACGACCAATGGTCTGTCCCAGGCGCGCAAGACACCGAAATGTTTGAACGAGTTCTCGTTCGGTTGGCAGAAAAGCAGCAGTGACACTTCTGCACACGACCACCATTGGCGAAGGACAGCCCCAGGTTGCTCTCGTTCATGGCTTCACGCAAACCAGCAATTCAATGCTTCCGCTGGCGAGCAAGATCACCAGTCGGTACACAGTCAAGCTCGTTGATGCACCAAACCATGGCGGCTCGTCTGCTATTTCACTCGATTGCGGCACCGGAGCAGATGCGCTCTGCGCAACAGTTGGAGATGCCGTCTATGTCGGTTACAGCATGGGCGCCCGTCTTTCATTACACGCCGCTTTACAGCATCCGAAGCAAGTACAAGCCCTTGTGCTCATCAGCGGAACTGCGGGCATAGAAGAACCAGAACTACGCGTTCAACGTCGTACAAGCGACGAGATATTGGCCGACCACATTGAGCAAGTCGGCACAGAAGCGTTCATCACAGAATGGCTCAGTCGTCCAATGTTTAGCAACCTAAAGTCGACATCGGCAGACATCCTCGACCGCAATCGAAACACAGCAACATCGCTAGCAACCAGCCTTCGTTTGGCAGGCACAGGAGCCCAACAGTCGCTGTGGAGTTCACTCCATTTGCTCAACATGCCAGTGCTGTTGATTGCTGGCGAACGAGACCAAGCGTTTTGCGACAACGCCAAACGAATGAAGAACCTGATTGGCGAAAATTCAACCGTTGCAATCGTGAAAAACAGTGGTCACAGCGTTCACTTAGAACAATTGGAAGCCTGTGCCGAGTTAATGATGAATTGGCTAGATCAGCAAGCCCACTGACAACGCCAACCCAGTGAACAACTGAGCGCGCCCTGTCATCTCTAGAACGGGAATCAAATCTCTTCCCTTCGCGCCCGAGGAAACCAATTTGATTGCCGGAATAGCAGCAATCAAACCCACCGCACCCAGCAGCACCGAGCTATCACCAAACCCAAGCAAAAGAATCATCGCCAGTGCTGCCATAAACAGTGAGAAGTAGAAAAATCGTGTGTTCTTGTCCCCCATTCGAACGGCGAGTGTGTTCTTATTTGCAATGGTGTCCGTTGGAATGTCTCTCAAATTGTTGATGACCAACAACGCACAAGCCAAACAACCCACGACGATCGACGCCGCAATCGATTGACCTGTAATTTGCTCACTGATTGCATAGGTACTGCCCGTCGTCGCAACAACGCCGAAGAATACGAAGACAAACACTTCGCCCAGCCCAAGGTAGCCATAAGGCTTAGGGCCACCGGTGTACAACCAACCCGCTGCAATGCTGGCAACGCCGACAGCAATGAGCCACAGAGAGACCGTGAGCGCAATCACTAAGCCAAAAACCGCAGCTACACCAAACGCAAGTAATGCTGCAATCTTCACCTTCTTGGCTGCAACTAAACCCGAACCCACCAGACGAATGGGACCCACGCGCACAGCGTCGGTGCCTTTTACGCCATCGGAATAATCGTTTGCGTAGTTCACTCCGATTTGCAACGCAAGGCTTACAACAAGCGCCAACACACCGCACCACCAACGCTCCACCGATGCATTGTCACCAACAACGCATGATGCGCCAACGAGCACTGGCACCACGGCAGCAGGAAGAGTTCGAGGACGCGCACCCGCAATCCAGAGACCAACGGCACTTTTATTGACATTTCCCATCTCTGTAGTGTCGCACGGCGCGCCCTACGCTGAAGAACATGCCGCAACTCGTCGCATTAGACATGCCCGCAGGAAACCAGTTTCTTGCTGCTGCGCTTAGTGTGTGGGACAGAGGTGATGCGGTCTTCCCCCTCGACCAGCGGCTTCCGGCTGTTGCACAATTCGAGCTGATTTCGGCGATGGCACCAGCATCAATCATCGATGCCTCGGGCAACGAAACATCGCTTCCCAATGCTCGTCCCGTGCGAAGTGGCGACTCATTGGTGATTGCAACGAGCGGTTCCAGTGGATCCCCGAAGGGCGTTGTACACACTCACGCTTCGATGAATGCTGCTGCCAAGTCGAGTATCTCTCGGCTGGGTTGCACCAAGGACCACCATTGGCTCGTTTGCCTGCCTGTTTCTCATGTTGGCGGCTTCTCCGTGATTACTAGAGCACTGCAATCGAACAGCAAACTCACGATGCATCCCTCGTTTGACGCCGCGGAAGTAACTCGTTCTGCAGGCAATGGAGTAACCCATGTGTCGCTTGTGCGCACAGCACTGCAGCGAATTGACCCGTCCATATTCCTCACGGTTTTGCTCGGGGGCGCCGCCCCACCTGCCGAAATGCCAGACAACGTTGTTGCCACTTATGGAATGACCGAAACGTTTGGTGGCATCTTCTACAACGGCATTGCACTCGATGGAGTCGAAACGAAAATCGTGGACACCGAGATTCTCGTACGCGGCCCAATGTTGATGCGCGCATTCCGCGACGAAACCACGCCATTCACTGCAGATGGCTGGCTACCCACGGGAGACTCCGGCTACTTCGAGGATGAAAAGCTGGTCGTCAACGGACGAATCGGCGAGATGATTATCTCTGGCGGCGAAAACATTTGGCCAAACCTATTGGAGCAAACAATTAGCCAGCACCCGCTCGTATCTGCTGTCGCAGTTAAGGGTGTTGCCGATGATGATTGGGGCGAGAGAATTGTTTCGTGGGTTGTTCCCAAAGACTTAGGGAACCCGCCAACCTTGAATGACATACGCGATTATGTTGCTCAGACGCTTCCAAAGTTTTACTGCCCCAAGGAATTGACTATCGTGCAATCTTTGCCAATGACTTCACTGGGCAAGATTGACAAGAAGGCGCTCACTCCTTGATGGCTGCTTCCGAGAAGCTTGGATCAAACTTTTGGCGACAACTTGTTGCCACAGGTGTCTCCAATATTGGCGATGGCATGGTGCATGCTGCTGCACCACTATTGACGCTCTCACTTACAGATGATCCACGCCTCATTGCCGGAGTCTCATTTTCATCCATGCTTCCATGGTTGGTACTTACTCTTCCAGCGGGTGTGTATATCGATCGATTTAATCGTCAGCATTTGATGATCGCCGCGAATGTAATTCGCGCTGCGTTGTATGCGTTAATCGCCGTAGCTGCCGCAACCGATTCGCTCAACATCTGGACATTTATGCTTGTTCTACTTGGTGTTGGAGCATGCGAAGTGATTTTTGACATGACTGCCCAGGCGTTTTTGCCACAGATAGTGAGCAACAACGTCCTCGAAAGAGCCAATGGTCGCTTAACAATTGTCGAAACGATTTGCAACAACTTCATTGGGCTTCCGCTTGGTGCAATCGCATTTGTCGTTGCCGCATCTATACCTTTCGGTGTAAATGGCGCGTCATTCGGTTTAGCAGCTGTCTTGGTTTTCTCAATAAGGATCCCAAAGCCTCTTACCGATACAGATTCCTTACCAACAAGGAATAGCTTTCGCTCGGATTTTAAGGAAGGTTTCAGTTGGCTATGGAATAACCATCTCATACGAACACTTGCCATCATGCTTGGAGTGACGAATATGGCGGTGATGTTTGGTGATGCAATTTTCGTCAAGTATGCGGCCGATGAACTCGGAGTTACAGGATCCGGTTACGGATTTTTGCTCTCGCTAATGGCCATTGGTTCTATCATCGGCGGATTCCTAGGAGAGCGAATATCTAAACGGCTAGGCGTTGGGCTGGCTCTCATCATCTCGTATGCAATCTTTGGACTAGTCGGTTTGGCCTACATCTTTATGCCCAATGTTTGGGTTATTGCCGTGGCGGTTTCGATCATGGGAATTGCTGGCACAACTTGGAATGTTGTCACTGTGTCATTGAGGCAACGAATTATTCCTGCAGAACTTTTCGGTCGCGTCAATAGCGTTTACCGCTTTCTCGGAACAGGATCCATTGCCTTGGGGGCTATCGCCGGCGGACAGATTGCCTACCGATTTGGCATTCGAGCACCCTATTTGGCATCTGTAATTGTCGGTCTCTCTTCACTCGCGATTGGTGGACCACGGTTGTACAAAGAGGTGCAGCGTTACATTGCCCCTGAAGAGACACCCGCACCACCGTCGATTACATAGGTTTCACCCGTTATCCAATTTGCAAGATCGGATGCAAGAAACGTTGCAAGGTTTGCAATGTCCTGTGGCTCCCCGAGGCGCTTCGTCGGCAAGCGTTTTGCCAACACTTCTCCGTAATTATCCACAAGCATCTGCGCAAAATCGGTCTGAACGAGCCCTGGAGCAATGCCGACTACACGTGTTAGACCAAGCTCGCCTGCCAATTGACGCGTTAAGTGAATAAGGGCTGCCTTGGTCAAGTTGTACACGCCAAGGTTGCCCTCGGCCCGCAAACCACCGATTGATGCAATGTTGACGATGACACCTGGATTGTTCTTCATAGATGCTTCCCACACCGCCTGGCACCAAAACAATGGTCCTCGCAAGTTGACTTGGAAGGTCTTGTCGTATTGCGACGGGCTCACCCCAAGAGTTGGGCCTGCATACGGGTTGGTTGCAGCATTGTTGACGAAGATGTCGATCTTGCCGAACTGATTCATCGTTGCGTCGACGCAAGCCTTCGCCTGATCCAAGTCGCCAGTGTTGGCAGCGAATACCTGAGTTCCGCCACCGATCTCTTTTGCAACTGCTTCTAAGGCATCAATCTTGCGCGACGTGATCATCACTTGCGCGCCGGCTTCTACATACGACTTCGCGATGGCTTTGCCTATTCCCCGCGAGGCACCAGTAACTAACGCAACTTTACCTTCTAGTGAGATTTCCATAACGCGAAACGCTAGTCGTCAGGGGGTAATCATGCTCACACGGACTTGCTGGATGCGTCTGCCATCCAGCACTTCAGTGCTGAATCTCCAACCAGCGTGGTCGACGAACTCGCCAACAACCGGCACATGCCCAAGCATCCCGAAGATGAAGCCACCAATGGTGTCGTATTCCGTCTCCGGAATCTTCATCTCCAAATCATCATTAATTTTCGAAATCGGAGTTGACCCGACAACGAGATAATCGCCATTTTGCAAACGTTGCATGATCTCTTCTTCATCATCATGCTCATCAACAATCTCTCCTACTAACTCTTCGAGGCAATCCTCGAGCGTTGCAAGACCCGCGATGATTCCGTATTCATCGGCGACCATAACCATGTGAAATTTCTTCGCCTGCATGTTTCGCATCAAGTCAGCAACCAGCTTGCTCTCAGGAACGACTTCAACTTCGCGCATCAGCACGCGAACCGACTCTTTGCCGCGCCCGCTTCGCTCGGCAATAACTAAGTCCTTTACGTAGACGATTCCCTCTACGTCATCGACGTCGTCTTCGTCCTTTCGGAAGATCGGCAGACGACTGAAACCCTCTTCAACCGCGCGGTCGAGCGCTTCCGAGACTGTGAGTGTGTCATCGATGAACACCACGTCTGGGCGCGGAACCATAATCTCGCGAACCACGGTGTCACCAAACTCGATCACCGATTCGATGAGCTCGCGCTCCTCGTGCTCGATAACGCTGTCTTGCGCAGCAGCTTCAACAATCCCCAAGAACTCTTGTTCTCCGATAAACGGCCCTTGCTTAAGACCTTCACCCTTAACGATGATGTTTGTGAGTTTGATCAGAGCGTTCGAAGCAATTCGTAGTGGCCAGAACCGCACGAGCAATTCGATAGGCCGAGCCGTTATGGTTGCGCCTTTCACAGGGTGCAACAACGCGTATGTCTTTGGAACCGCTTCCGCCAACACAAAGAACAGCACGACGTTGATTGCGACACCGATGGCAACACCTGCCGCGCCAAACAGTCTGCCAGCCACAATTCCCATGAGCGTTGCTTGCACTGTTTGACAAACGTTCACCGTGAGCAACAGCGGGTTCACCCACATAGTTGGATGCTCGGCCAAACGCACCAAAGCTTTTCCTGATTTAACACCCTTCTCCGCAAGCGCAGCAGCGCGTGGCTTTGTCATCTGCGACATGCTCATTTCGGCCAGCGCCAAGAAAACCAGCACGAGTAGCAGTACGCCAATAGCCGCGAGCATCCAGTAATCAGAAGTGCTCGGCGTCTTTGCAAACAATGAAATCATGATGGATCTTTCTGGATGTGGAGAAAAGCCGCAGGGGTTTCATGACCCCAATGCAGTGACTCCAAATGAAGTTTTTCGCGTGCATGCATTGCTGCTTCAGAACTCGGTGTGTCGTGGTCGTTGCCGAGCACATGCAAGATGCCGTGAACTACCAGTAGCGCGATCTCGTCATCCAAGTTTCCTGCATGGTTTGGTGCCTGCTTCGCTGCGACCGACGGACACACGACTACATCGCCAAGCAGCAAAGGATGATCCGACAAGTCGAGCGGCTGATGGTCGGGGCTTTTTGACATTGCGCCGGGGCCAGGTGTACGAACAGCCTCTACTGCGTCGAGTGGAAACGACAGAACATCGGTGGGATACGAATTACCCATGTACTGCGCGTTTAGCTCGGTCATTGTCCGCTCATCAACAAAAATCAATGTCAATTCGGTATTGCCCCTTACACCTTCGGCGGTCAACACATTAACTGCAAGCCTCTGCCAGCGCGCGATGTCAACGACAACATCATGTTGCTCGTCGGCAGTGAAAACTTCTATTTCGCCTTCGCCGCCAACGCGACGAGGCTTAGCAAAACTTGGCCTCATTTAGTGTCCGCCTGCCCTATGTGCGCTCGGCGCGGGAGCAACCTTTTCGTAGGCCGCAACTATGTCCGCAACGATTCGGTGACGAACGACGTCATCGGCATTCAGATGGACGAAGGTTAGGTCTTTGATGCCAGTGAGAATGCGCTCGATACCAAGCAGGCCGCTTCGGCCATCTGGAACGTCAACCTGGGTGGTGTCGCCTGTGACAACGACCTTGGTTCCGAAGCCGATTCGAGTGAGGAACATCTTCATCTGCTCAGGCGTGGTGTTCTGTGCTTCGTCGAGAATGACGAAACTGTTGTTGAGCGTTCGGCCGCGCATAAACGCCAATGGCGCAACTTCAACGATCTGACGCTCCAGATATGTCTTCGCTTGTTCTGCACCAACCATGTCGTGCAAAGCATCGTAAAGCGGACGCAAGTATGGATCAATCTTTGCCGTCAAGTCGCCTGGCAAGAAACCCAATCGCTCGCCGGCTTCCACAGCAGGACGAGTGAGGATGATGCGCTGAACGCGTTTCGCAACAAGCGACTGCACAGCCATAGCCACGGCAAGCCAACTTTTGCCAGTACCGGCAGGGCCTACGCCAAAAGTAATGACGTTCTCGTTGATCGCGTGCACATAACGACGTTGGCCAGCAGTTTTTGCTCGCACATTCTTTCCTGTGCTGGTGCGAAGAATCTCTTCGGTCAAGATGACGCTTGGGCTCTCATTGGCTTGCACCATGACTAGGGATCTAGCCAACACAGAGCGATCCAAGTTCTCGCCGCGCTGCAGCAATGATGTGAGTTCTTCGAACAATCGGGACAAAGTTGCCGATTGAGCGCCAGTGATCGCTATCTCGTTGCCGCGAACACGAATTGTTGATTCAGGAAACTCGGTTTCGATGAATCGAAGGTGCTCATCACGCTCGCCAAGCAGCCCAGCCATAAGATGCGCGCCAGGAACGACGAAGGTAACGCCAGGAGTGATAGCGGTCATTGACGAATCATGCAGTACGACTGCGGCAGTTACTCATGCTCCCGAAATTCTAGCGGAAACGTACCTTGCTTAGTTTGGCGAGGTGAGCAGGCTTTCTTGGGGGCTGTCCGCATGGGAGTTGCTCACAACGGCCGACTTGAAATCGAGCGCGTAATAGCGCTGCACCGTAAGCGGCAGAAGTTCGGCCTCGCCGACCATCCGTGCCATTCTGCGCATCAATTCAGCTGCTCCACCTGTTGCATTTGGCTGATTCTCTTCGGGCATATCAAACACCAGCAGCGAACCTTCACGGGCCTCCACCGCCATGGCCTGCCGAGCCATGAAAATGCTCGCACCACGAGTGACATAAGCGGGGTCGACAACCGCCCACACCACATAGTGAACACGTCCAAGCTTGAACTTTTCTGGAAAGTGTTGTTTGAAGTAGTGCTCACTGAGCCAGCGCGTTCGTTTGATGTCGGTTGCAATCAAGGTCATTGCAATCGGGTCGTTGTCCTCCCAGACAACCCAAGCCCGGTTGGTCGAATCGCCAAGCTGGTCGTTGAATTCATCGCGATCCAACATCTCGTGAGTCACAGTTTCCTGTGCAAGCTGCAAATACGAACGCGTGTACAAGGCCCACAACTGTTCCCTCAACGTAGGGTCAAGCACTGGTGAGTGGCGAGTAACGAACATGTTTGCGGTCTCCAAAACAGGGCGCCGCGAACGACACCCGAGGTCTACACCTCCGCCTACTTCAAAATTACCCCATCCTGAGCCACGAAAATGGGATGTAGTACCGTTTTTCGAGTGACGACTCCTCCATTTGCCCGCGCTTCTTGGGCTCTAATGGGCGTTGGTTTCGTCTTGGCTGTGGCCAACTCTTTTGCGTTATCCACCCAAGTCAGTTCGGCTCTCTATCTCATTGCCACCCTCCAATTAGCGCCAGCTGTGTTTATATCCGTACGCAAACACAGGCCTGATCGGGCCATCTGGCCGACACTTATCGCGATTGCCACGCTCTCTGCAGTTGCCCAATTGTTGGACGGCTCATTTTCGACCAACCCAGAATTACAGGCGATTCCCGAATCGCTGTTTCTTGGCGTTCAAGTTTTACTCGCTGGCGGATTGTTGTTCATTATTCGTCGCAGGCTTGGCAACGAACCATTTAGCGTTCTCACAGACGGTCTCATTGTCGCTCTTGGTGCTTGGTTTTTAATCTGGATCGCGTTTTTACAACCAATCTCCCAACTAACCGATCAAACATTGCTCGTAACAGTCCTAGGCGCAATCACGTTAGGAATCAGTGCGATCGTGTTGTTCACACTTGCAACTTTGTTGTTTGGTGACGAGGCCCGATCGCCTTCTGTATGGCTGGTGGCCGGAGCAATTGCATTTACTTTGCTCGGAGATTTCATGTACTCCGCGGTCGACTCGGGTAGAGCCAATTTCTCCCAGGTTCACGCATCCTCCGCATACATTCTTTGTTTGTTCTTTGCTTCAGCGGCCTTCGTTCACCCAAGCATCTCAACGCTTACCGCACATGGTCCAGTCCCGCAGCAGCGCCCGCTGCTTGGCAGGCTTATCGTCACCACAGCGGCGCTCACCATTCCGGTACTTGTGCTCGCACTGACCGATCCAGCCGACAATTCCGACCGAGCGGTGCGAGCAATTTCCATTTTTGTACTCACCGCTGCAGTAACTGCTCGAGTAATTCATGCTGTGCGCGCAAACGCACAGACGCAGCGAGAACTCATCTTTTCTGCAGAGACCGATGCACTCACCGGTTTGCCGAACAGGCCGCTGATGCTCACTCACGTCAGCAATGCACTTATAGGTGCTTGGTCCGAAAGCAGGCAGCCAACCGTTCTCTTCATCGACGTTGACCGGTTCAAGAACATCAACGACTCACTCGGCCATCAGGCTGGAGACAATGTGCTTGTCGCGGTCTCACAGCGCCTCCGAAACGCGCTTCCGGCTCGCTGCATAGTTGGACGAATATCGGGAGACGAGTTTGTTGTGCTCGACGCTCTCACCAAGAATCAAACTGACGCTATGTTGCTGGCCGATCGAATTCTTGAAAGTTTCAATGAGCCACTCTCCTTGCGCCAAGGCGACGTGTTTGTCTCCGCAAGTATCGGGGTGGCCACCTACCACCCGAAGATCACCGCGACCGCAGACGATCTGCTTCGCCATGCCGACACAGCGATGTACCGCGCCAAAGACGCTGGGCGCAATTGTGTTGCGGTATTTGACGAATCGATGCTTGAACGCGTGACTCAGAGGCTTGCCGTAGAAACCGCCCTGTACCGCGCCCTCGAACGTCGCGAACTTCGATTGGTGCATCAACCAATCGTCGACATCGATTTAGGTGACGTCGTTGGCTTCGAGGCCCTTATGCGCTGGGAACGCGAAGACGGGTCCATGATTTCGCCGGCCGAGTTCATCCCAATTGCCGAGGAAACAGGCACAATCGTCCCAATCGGTGCGTGGGCTTTACTCGAAGCTCTCACCCACTTGCGCGGCTGGATTTCTGAAGGTGCCTGCCGCAGCGATGCCACCATGTCGGTAAACGTTTCGCCCCGTCAGTTGCACGACCCCAATTTTGTTGCAGTTGTTAGTGAAGCACTCATGCGTTCGCACGTACCCGCCGAGCAATTGTGGCTCGAAATAACGGAAGGCGTGATGATTGCTCAACCTGATCAGGCGCTTGCCACGCTGACCAAGTTGTGCGACATAGGCGTTCGCATTGCAATCGACGACTTTGGCACCGGCTACTCCTCGCTGTCTTTGCTTCAGAAGTTTCCGATTCATCGCCTCAAGATCGATAAATCATTCGTGAGTGGTGTCGCCGACGACCAAAGCGCACGATCGCTTGTACGCACCATTATCGCAATGGGAGAATCACTGGGACTCGACATGGTTGCCGAGGGTGTTGAAAGTGTTCGTCAATTGCAGACTCTTGCCGAACTGCACTGCGCCAAAGCCCAGGGCTACCTGATCAGCCATCCAGTGCCACCAAACTCCATCAGCCAAACCGTTGCGGCACTGGATCAGTTCGGTGCATGGTCCAAACTGCGCGGCAACGGCAACATCTGACCTAGTTGTTTTTGGGTTTACGCGGTATAAATCCGCTGGTGCGCTCTTGATAGGCAACATAATCAGGACGGCGCTTGTGCATAGTTTTCTCCAACATGGGCACTCCCGATACACGCACCAATAGAAAACTCATCACTCCAGCTCCGAACAAACCCAACCAACCCATGTTGGACTGCAACGCGGTAATTGCAATTCCCCACCAGGCACACGCATCACCGAAATAGTTTGGATGACGCGTGTACTTCCACAGTCCTTTGTCCATCACCTTGCCCGAGTTTTCTGGATGGGCCTTAAAGCGTGCCAATTGCACATCACCAACCGACTCGAACAACAACCCTATTAACCAAACCAATACTCCGATTACGCCGAGAACATTGATTGATTCCTCCGAGGGCTGCTGCGCCAGCTGCACAGGAATCGACACCACGAACATCAGCACTCCCTGCAATGCAAACACGGTTACAAGACTTATCAATGGGAAGCGACCTCCGTAATGCTTGCGCATCGCCACATAGCGGAAGTCTTCACCCTTGCCGTGATTTCGCCACCACAAATAGCCAGCCAAACGAAAGCCCCAGATACTGACCATCACCGCAACAATCAGACCAACGTCTGACGGGCCATCTGATGAAAGATTTGCCACCCAAGCAACAACAACGAATCCGAGGCCCCAGAAAATGTCGACAATTGATGCATTCTTCAATAACAAGCTGAGCAACCAAACGCTCAACATCAGTACACCAACCGCCATTGCAGACGACGAGAAAATATCAACGATCATGAGCGGTCACGCTAATGCGCCAAGCGCACCACGCGCTTGCGATGGCGCCAAAAGCCAACGCAAATGTGGCTAACCAAATACCGATATCTGGTTGCCAAATCGCTTGTGTGTACATCTCCAGTTGATTACCCGGCCGAATGCCAACTGCATATCGACGGAGCGCCGCAAGCCCCGCCCAAACCATGACCAGCGCCCAAACAATCGCGACTGCAGCATTGATGCGGCTGGGCAAATTCACTTTTCGCATTGCAAGAATGGGAATTCCTACAAGTAACGGCATCACATGCCGCCCTTGTGAGCCGAAGTTTCGCAAAAGGTTGTAGTAATTGATGTCCTGCGCGACAACCAGCAAGGCTGAAACCAAACACAGTGCAACAACCATTGAGCCGACCAACCGCGTCGTGCGAGAGATAGCGAACACCAATAAGGGAACCAGCATCACCAAATACAAGATCAACGTCATTCTTGGCATCGGGGTGTCAAGCCAACCGAAATTGCCTATCCCCTGTGCCAACACCGCGGGGATGTGCTGCACAGCCTCTATCACCTGCTGCCTCAAACCAAGACTCGGACTTCCTTCGGTAACGGGTGAACCAGTGTTTTTACTAAACACCGTCACGTACCAGACAATCGAGAATGCAATTGCGCAAAGATGAATTACCCACACACTTCGCAATCGTTTCCAAACATCTCCCAGTCGTGCCCAACCACCCGTAGCTACACAACAGAACAACAACGCCACCAAGTACAAAGCAGGGCCAAGCGGACGAGTGCCAATCAAGACCACTCCCGCAACGGCCACGCCACTTAACTCGACTCTCGTGAGTGGTGATGATTCAAAAACGTGAGGCAAAATTGTCCACAGCGCTATTGCCGAAGCAATCTCGAGTGCACTCGGGTTCATTACGGCTGAAAAAAAGATCACTCCAGGAGTTATCGCCATGAGCAACGCGGGCACACTTCCCTTGCGGTGCGCTACCGATGAAAACGCAAAACCGAGTAGCGCTACCGCCACTGCCCCAAGCATTAGGCGCGAAGCCAACACAGAAACATCGTTCGCTCCGAAAATTGTGCCCGCCCCCGACACCAAAAAAGGAAAGATCGGATATCTACCCATGTTGGTATACGGAGGATTGTCGACGAAGGCTGCATCTTCAATTGCAAGGTTGCATGCAGGTTTTTCGCTAAACGGTGCAAAGCACCAAGGAACCAGGTTGGCAACACCAAACTGCGGGTCGATGTTGACAGTCGTCGTCCAGTACGACTTCTCCAAAGACACTCCCGCATCTGCTCCAACAAACTCGCCGCGTACCACTGCTGCCGACCTCACGAAGTTTGCAGGTTCGTCCGGGCCTGAAAAGAGCGGCATCGATAACGACCACGACACCACCAACGCAAAGAGCGAAGCGACGAGCCATCGCACACGATTCATGGCACAAGACTAGGATGTGTTCAAGTTATGGACGACACTGCAATTGCTCGGGGCGATCGGGCCGTTCTCGTACTTCCCACTTTTAACGAAATCGAAAACCTCGACACCTTCATCCGCAAGGTGCGTGTAAGTGCCCCACTCATGCACATTTTGATCGTGGACGACAACAGCCCAGACGGCACAGGCGCCCTCGCCGACCGCCTGGCAACCGAACTCGGCAATATGCATGTGCTTCACCGAAGCAACGAGCGCGGCCTGGGAAGCGCCTACCGCACCGGCTTCCGACATGTGCTCTCGGCTGCATTCGATCGAGTCATCACCATGGATGCCGACTTTTCTCATGACCCGGCCATGATCCCCCAATTTCTCTCAGCACTCGGTAACGGCTCGGACATCGTCGTTGGCTCTCGCTACTGCGTCGGCGGATCAATCGTCAATTGGCCGCTGCATCGCAAGCTGCTTTCCAAATGGGGAAACGCGTACACACGCCGCATGCTCAAGATCGTCATCTCAGATTGCACCACCGGATATCGCGGTTACACAGCGCAATCACTTCGCGCCATCGAATCCGAGAATGTTTTGGGCGATGGATACGTCTTTCTCTCCACCATCTTGAAGCGGGCTTCCGAGGAACATCTGCAGATTACGGAAGTACCAATTCGGTTTCTCGAAAGAGAACTTGGCACATCCAAGATGTCGTGGAAGATTGTCGGAGAGTCAATGATGTTGGTGACACTCTTTGGTGTTCGCCGCAATCTCAGAAAGTTTGTTCGTCCCGCACGCGGGAAATAGCTTTTAGAGAAACCACTTCGTTTCGTCATAGTGCGGTTCCAGATTGTCGAACAGCCGCTCGTTTTTGCATAGCTGCGGCGTAGCCCCCAGCTTTGTGCCCACTCCGTCTTTGAACGCCCACTCTCCGCGCTGCGATGTTTCGCCCCGCACATAACTTGATAACGCAAATGCTCGATCATTAGCCGAGCTATTGGGCAGCGAGCCATGCACGGTGAGCAAGCCCCACACCACCGCATCGCCGGGTTCCAATTCGACGTCCAAGATGTCGTCGGGGTTTAGACCAACCGCAAGCAATTCGTCGTTGTGCGTCAGCCCCTTCATGATGGAACCCTCGCCGTTATCAGAAAGCCCCAAATAGCCATTCGTATGGCTGCGAGGCACAATGCGCAAACAACCGTTGTCTTTGGTAGCAGGGTCTATAGCCACACCAATAGTTACCGAATCGCGTACCACATCTTCGAATGCTTCTTTACTTTCGCGAAAGCGCAAATCTTGGTGAAAGCGATAACCGGTGAGGCTTGCCCCTGGTGGCTTCCAGTGAATCTGTTGTGTCACTTGTTTAATGTTCCGGCCAATCAATGGTTCGAGCAGTTCGAGATAGGCGGGATGGCTGCGAAATTTGTCGAAATATTCACTAGCCCATGCAAACCAGTAGGCCTGAATTACGTAGCGAGCACCGAAATGAGCCTCGGGCAAAATCTCGTAGGTGAGATTGCCATGTTTATACGTCGCATGATGCGCAATGGCGGTCTCGTAAAGCTTCTTTGTCTCGGCGCGCAGTGTTGCAACCTCATCCGCCGGAATGAAATTTCGAATGATTGTGTAGCCCTCAGCACGAAACTGTTCGAGCGCAGAATCCAGTGCACGCGCATCAGTTTGCATCTGTCAATCCTTCCACAATCAGTTCACTTGCCGCTCGCGGCCCTCCCAGTAGGGCGCTCTCAACTTGAATTTTTGCAACTTGCCTGTTGCTGTTCTTGCAAGTTCTGCCCGAAACTCAACTCGTTTGGGGCACTTATACCCAGCCAGTTTGGTCTTTGTGTATGCAATCACCTGCTCTTCGCTGAGCACCGCCCCGGCGCGTAACACCACCAAAGCCATTACCGATTCGCCCCACTTTTCATCGGGAATGCCAATCACCGCAACTTCGGCAATGTCTGGATGGGAAAAGATCGCACCCTCAACTTCGATTGAGCTGACGTTCTCGCCACCCGAAATAATCACGTCTTTCTTGCGGTCGGCAATGGTGAGCACATGGTTTTCACCAATTGATCCTCCATCTCCTGTGTGGAACCAACCGTCAACAATCGCTTTCGACGTTTCTTCGGGCTGGTTCCAATAGCCCGCCATCACAACATTGCTGCGGGCTAACACTTCGCCGTGTTCGTCTATTCGTGTCTCAACGCCTATCGCAGGCGACCCGGCAGCACTCAGAACAACCGAGCGATCGGCCGCCGACAAATGATCGGTCTCCGCGATTGGTCGATTGACAGTCAGCACTGGCGCAGTCTCGGTGAGCCCATAGATCTGATTGAACTGCCAGCCAAGTTCCGTCTCAACTCGTTCAATAGTTCTTGCTGGCGGTGGTGCACCCGCAACAACAATTCGAACCGCATCCTTCCCCGGAATTTCCCCCTGCCACGTTGCGGCGCTATCAAGAATTGCATTAGCGACTGCGGGGGCACCGCACATCAATGTGATTCCATGGTTTTCAACTCGTCGAAGAATCTCGGCACCATCCACCTTGCGCAAAACAATGTGCTGCCCGCCCATTGCTGTCACCGCGTACACCATGCCCCAACCATTGCAATGAAACTGCGGCAAAGTATGCAGATACACGTCGCGGTCATTCACTCCCATGTGCCAACCAAACGATGCAGCATTTAGCCACAACGTCCTGTGCGTTAATTGCACACCCTTTGGACGTGCTGTTGTGCCGCTGGTGTAGTTGATAGTCGCTGTTGCGTCTTCGTCTGGCTCCCACCCTTTTGGCTCTACGTCATATCGATAGAGCTCTTCATCCGACTGTGCGCCAATGATGAACTTGTGTTTCGCCTTAACGCCCTTCATCGCATCTTCAAGCTCAGGGTCTACAAGCAGAACCTCTGCGCCGCAGTGCTCGACAATGTATGAAACCTCATCCGCAACTAATCGGAAGTTGATCGGCGCCAGAACTCGCCCAAAGGCGCTTACGCCGAAGAAGCTTGTCAGCAACCTGGCCGAGTTATGACTGACAATCGCGACTCGAGCACCTTGCTTCACCCCCAGCGCATCAAGCCCAGCAGCCTGTGCACGAGCGCGCCTTGCCATCTCTGCATACGTCTGACTACCCCAAGACTTAGCGGGCTGATCTGGTTCATCCACAAAAGCAATGCGGTGCCCATACACCTGTTCGGCGCGGCGCAAATGATCGATCACTGTCAACGGAACTTTCATGCTTTACCCCCAAGACATCTCTAGAGAAACAATAATCACCCGAGAACGAAACGCCATATCTGGTCCGACCAAACGGCAATTAGAATACGCGTATGGCTTCACGCAAAAAAGGCAAGAACGAGATTTCACTCGATGACGCCTACGCATTATCGACCCCAGAACAAAACAAAACCCTTTACGACAAGTGGGCCCCAACCTACGACGCGGAGTTTGTTGCCGATGATTACATCTACCCAAGGATTGTTGCCGAATACCTAGCCACACTCATCGAAGACGACGAGCAACTGTCCGTGTGCGACATTGGCTGTGGCACCGGCGTCATCGGCGAGCACTTCGCCCGGCTACGCCCACTGTGTGAAATCGAAGGTGTCGACATTTCCCCTCAGATGATTGCCCAAGCAGCCTCAAAGACAAGGTCCGACGGCAATCCTGTATACAAAGAGTTTCACGAGGTGGATCTGAAGAAGCCGATTTACTTCGCCCAGTCGGTCTACGACTTCATGGTCAGTGCTGGCACATTCACACTCGGCCATTTGGGCGTATCCGACATGCTCGCAATCTCCCGAGTATTGAAGCCGCTAGGTATCGCATGCGTCGGCATTAACAAGCAACACTTCGAGCAACACGGATTTCGCCCAGTCATTGCCGAAGCAGTTGAGGAACGGTTCATCACCCAACCGGAATACGTAGAGGTAGATATCTACGGCCCGTCAAGTGAGCACTACGGCGACAAAGCACTTATTGCAGTATTCGGCAGGCCTTCGCTACAAAACGAATAACCGCCGCACCAATTAAGACTTCTTCTTCTCAGCCTTCTTGAGGCGCTTCTCTTTCAACGTGAGCTTCGCTTCTTTTTTGTTGTTCGAGTTGCTCTTCTGCTCTTTGTTAGCCATGATCTTCTCTTTTCGCTAGAGGACTAAATCCACCTTAGTCCGATTAGTCCCTGTGCCGCAGTCGCAACGATTGCCACGAGCCGTCGGCAGTCCAACCCCCATCAACGGGAAGAGAAATTCCATTTACAAAGCCCGACTTGCTGTCGTCGCACAACCACGCGATTGCTTGCGCTATGTCGTCCGGTTTCGCAAACCTTCCCATCGGGACATGGTCAGTGATATCGCTGTCGCTATAACTGCCGCCGGCCTGATCCTTGTGGTCCATCTCGGTTTTCACCCAGCCCGGGCAAACCGCGTTTACACGCACACCCTTTGCGCCCCACTCCACCGCCAGTGTTCGCGTGAGGCCAATCAACCCATGCTTGCTCGCGTTGTAGGCAGAACGGTCTGCAACCCCTTGCAAACCAGCGACGGACGCAACATTGACAACCGACCCGCTTCCAGCAGCAACCATCGACCCACCAAATGCCTTGGCCAAGAGAAACGGAGCAACCAAATTGACGTCAATAACCTTTCGGTACATATCTGCTGAAGTATCTAACGCTGAAGTGATGCAAGAAATCCCTGCGTTATTAACCAGCGCATCAACCCGGCCAAACTTCTCAATGGTTTGCTTGGCGGCCGACTGAACAAACGCTTCATCGGTAATGTCGCCAGCCAACGACAGCGCACTGACATATATAGAAGTGTCAATCGGCTGCAGGTCAAGAAGAACAAGCGACCAATCCAGGCCATTCAGGACTGAAGCAGTCTGCTTGCCAATGCCTTGGGCTGCTCCCGTGATGACGGCGACTTTGCGTGAAATCATCTCCCAATCTTACTGTTGGGTCGCGAAGCAATAGCCTCTGACGGTGCCCAAGGTGAAACGTGAAAAGCCAGAACTTGGAAGAAGCTTTCGTCTTTTGTGGCTTTCTGTAGCTTCGTCTTGCACCGGAGACGGAATGTTTCTTACAGCCTTCCCTCTTCTTGCTGCACTGCTCACGAGAGATCCAGTTTTGATCTCTGGAATCACTATCTCCACCAAACTCCCTTGGCTTCTTTTTTCACTCTTCACCGGCGCAATATCCGACCGAATGGACAGACGAAAACTCATGATTGGTGCCGACGCCACACGATGCATCATCGTTGGAATACTTGCAGCGCTTATTGCAACCGATCAAGCAACTATCTGGATTCTGTACGCATGTTCGTTTTTATTGGGAACGTGCGAAACGCTGCACACCAACTGCGCCCAAGCAATCATTCCTGCCCTCGTGAAGCAGGATCAATTGATCGAAGCCAACGCTCGTTTTACTAGCGCACAAGTAACCAGCGCCCAGTTCGTTGGCCCATCGCTCGGTGTTGTGCTGTTTAATGCATCGTCGGTACTTCCTTTTGCCGCTGACGCGATCACGTTCGCAAGTTCTGCTGCACTCGTTAAAGCAATACCAGACGAACATGGAGTTGAGCGCCCAACAACTCGCATCCGAGACGACATGTTGGACGGTATTCGCTTTCTTCGCGACAATCTTGTTCTCCGACGCCTCACATTTATTCTCACACTTCTCAATTTCTTTTACTTTGCCGCGGCAGCGCTGCTTGTGCTGTACACCACAGATATTTTGAACAGCGGAAAGATCACATTTACAGCGCTTTCCGTTGGTGCAGCAGCGGGCACCGTCGCCAGTCGTTTCATAGTCACTCGGCTTTCCATCACGATGAATGCCACTCAGACGATTCTGCTTTCGCTTTGGGTCTGGGCCATCTCTTCGATTGGAATTGCGTTCACCTCAAATCGCTACGTCGCCATAGCAAGCTATGTAGTACTAGGTGTTGGTAACGGGCTGTGGATGATCATCAACACCACTTTGCGTCAGCAAATAACTCCAGACCGCATGCTTGGCCGAATGAACGCGGCCTTTCGCACCATCTCCTGGGGCGTAGTTCCATTCGGTGCCGCATTCGGTGGGCTTACCGCTCGCTACCTTGGGTTGCGCGGACCATTCATCATCTTCGCCCTTGTGATGATTGCTTGTGCCGTCTTTGGCAAGTCGCTTCTCAAGCCACTCACTGCTCACGAAAATAATTAAACAGTCAGCCTGTCACTCGCCTGTTTGGCCATCGACAACTTCACGCATCAAGTCCGCATGGCCGTTATGTCGGGCATATTCCTCAATCATGTGCACCAAGATCCAACGAAGACTAGGCGATTCCCCGCTTGGCCATGTCCGCAATGCCAACCCATCAAGCCCGTCAACCGAAAGGAACTTCTCAATCTGCTGATTCGACAGAACTACCGATGATTCCCAGTTGTTTCGCAGGATGTCGGGTGAATCCTCACACGCCGATGCAAATTCCCAATCAGGCTGTTGTTCCCAGTCAATTGAAAGCCAAGGCTCTAAGCGCTCGTTGTCACCTAACCATCGCCAAAACCATTCATTTTCCACGAAGGTCATGTGTTTGAGAAGCCCACCAAGAGTCATTGTGGATACGCCGACGCTGACGTTCAATCCATCTGAGCCAAGCCCCGCACATTTCCATTTCAATGTTGCGCGCTGAAAATTGAGAAACCCAAGCAAGGTTTCAACTTCACTTACCGCAGGCTCTGGCTCCGGTCGTCCTACATCGTCGAAATTGACCACGACCGAATCTACATCGCGAGTACTAATATTGGAAAATGTCCAAGTATTTACTGCCCGCATCAGAAGGCGCTCTCGCTTACACCGAGTTATTTGAGCGAGTGTCGAAACTGATTGAGGACGAACCCGAATCAATTACGTGTGTAATGGTTCCTCATTGCCCAAAGTGGACAGTTAAGTGTGTGCTCTCCCACATGATCGGCGTGCCTGAGGATGTGCTGTTGGGGCAAATGGATGGCGTAACAACGGAGGCCTGGACACAGCGTCAAGTCGATCGACACACAGAACAAAGCAAGAACGAGTTACTCGCAATCTGGAGTGATACTTTTGAAAATTTCAAAGCATTATTACTCAAGATTCCCCAGCCGACGATCTCTCAATTTGTATTTGACCAAGTGACCCACGAGCACGATATTCGCCACGCAATTTCACAGCCAGGCGCACGCGATTCCCGCGCAATTGCAGTAGCCGAGGGCTTTGTTCGTGATTTGATTGCTCGTAACCCTGATCCAGAAATAAACGCGTTAGCCGACAGCCCGATAATTGGCTTCGATTTCGTTCGTTCCTTCACTGGAAGGCGAAGTAAGGCGCAAATTGCCGAATTGGGGCTACCAGCAGAAACCGTCGCTGCATTCATTAGGACTTCGCCGTTCGACATACCAGTCGAATCGGTCAGCGAATAAGCGAATACCTAGATTTCAACAGTTCCTTGAATGCACGCGGTAACTTCGCCACCAATCCAAACCTGCTTCAACTCATCCATTGAAACGTGAATTTCTCCAGCATGGCCCATTGACTTGCCTTGCGAAGCCATATACGGCGGCACGAAACGACCTGCACCTATCAACCATTGAGCCAATGATGCATTCAGGCTTCCCGTTACCGGATCTTCAACAGTCACTCCACCCGAGGAGTAAAACGCTCGAACTTCATATGCAAAACGCGACCCAGCGGGATACGCGCCGATAACGCCCAACGTGAGATTTGTCTTTTGCGGTTTGATTGCCAGCACCTGTTCTGCCGATCCGAGTTGAACACCAAGCCAACCAGGACCGTTATCGATCCAAGCCGAATCAATAATTACATTCCTTTCAATACCTAGCGATGCTGCTGCCTCTACAACCAGTGACTCATCCACAGAACCACCACGCAAAAGTGATGGCGCAGCGAATGACAGTGAATTCCCATCGCGGTGCACATTGATTAGACCAACTTCGCATTCCTGAACAATCGTGTTATCGCTTCGAGGTGCGCCGTCATGAATCAACCAGGCAAATGCAGAACCAAGAGTTGGATGACCTGCAAAGGGTAATTCTTCTGTGGGTGTAAAAAATCTCACGCGATAATCAGCTGCAGGGTTCGTTGGAGGCAGAAGGAATGTGGTTTCAGAAAGGTTGGTCCATCGAGCGAACTGCTGCATTTCGCCTTCATCTAGGCCATCGCAATCAACTACAACGGCTACCGGATTACCCCGATATGGCTTGCCAGAAAAAACATCAATTTGTGTGAAGCGACGTTGCACGCAATTAATTCTGGCACGAATCACATGCACCTCTTCAATTACTCTTATTTGTCATGACAACTGTTGGACTCGTTCTCTACCCCCAGTTCACGGCACTAGACATCATTGGGCCATTTCAAACCTTGGTAGATGTTCCCGGCCTAGACGTTTTCTTCGTTGCCGCCGAAAAGGGATTAATTGTTGATCATTCGGGTAAGTGCAGCCTTGAAGCCTCGCGTTCGTTTGATGAAACCGACTCGTTAGACATAGTCGTAGTTCCAGGCGGATTCGCTGACAGAAACCTTGATAATTCAAATGAAGTTGTGAAGTTTGTCAAGAAGATTCATCCAACAACTACGTGGACGACCAGCGTCTGTACCGGTTCGATTTATCTAGCTCACGCAGGAATTCTTAACGGATTAACGGCTACTACTCACTGGGCTTCATACGACAGACTCAAAGCACTTGGCGCCGTTCCTTCCGAGCAACGCGTGATCAAATCAGGAAGGATCATCACTGCTGCTGGCGTTTCATCGGGAATCGACATGGGATTGGAGTTGGTTGCAGTGCTTTACGGTGACGAGATGGCAAAAACGATTCAACTCGCAATTGAATACGACCCACAACCACCATTTGATGCCGGTTCACCTTCAAAAGTAAGTCCGGAGTTCAAATCATTCGTTCAGGGCATTTTCGACAACCCGAACCGGTAAATCAGGCCTTGTTAATTGAGGCGACGCCGGGAATCGAACCCGGTTACGGGGCTTTGCAGGCCCAT
>Ga0207940_1000034_pt1 | contig 46401 bp, 59 predicted proteins | sample LakMenEpi06Jul12_FD_150676 | JGI IMG/M metagenome (GOLD analysis project Ga0207940, IMG submission 150676) | Freshwater microbial communities from Lake Mendota, WI - 06JUL2012 deep hole epilimnion (SPAdes) | ecosystem: Environmental > Aquatic > Freshwater > Lake > Epilimnion/Euphotic zone ... | reverse complement strand
CATGTTGGTAACCTTCCACGTATACGTCATCGTCATTGCAGTCTCTCCTTCAGAGATTTGATCTCAGCCACAGCGGCCTCGATCTGAGATTGTTGTTCCTTAACAGCTTGCCAAAGAACAGCCACCATTCGACCATAGTCGAGGGACTTAACTGTCTCGCCATGCGTCTCGGTGTTCGGGTCGTAACCGCCGGTCTCTAGCACAAACTCCGGCAGACCAGCCTCCTCGACGTCTTGCGCGATGAAGCCGATATCTGCTCGACCGTCCGCGTTCCATGTAAATCGCTTTGCGTCGATAACGCTTAGGTACTTGGCTGCGGAGTCGAGGGTTACTACGTTCGACTTCAGACGGCGGTCTGAGTAAGCGGTGACGTTTCCGCTAAACGTGACGTTTCCGCTTGAATCGCACTGCATGACGTTAGCGCCACCGGCGTTTCTAAAAATAAAGAGGCTGGAGGATTGTATGTACCAGTGACCAGCGTGGTACTGCATCTTTCCTGAGAACTCGCCAGACCAGTCATGCGAGTTGGCGCGCCAGTCACCAACGGTTCTCAGCGCGGTAGTTGCTGCAGGATCTGTGTAATACGTTGTGTCATTGCTGTCGTAAAAAATTGGCGCACGGAGACTTCCGCCAGCCTGCAACGCGCTGTTTACATAGACGTTGCCTCCGCCAAGCGGATCGCTGCCATTGTTGACTGACATGACCTGCGAGGACATGTCGTAATCGGTGTAGAAACGAATGCCTTGGTACGAAGAGTTTGCGCCAAGCTTAATTCCGGTATGGAACGCGATGCGAAGATCTGGGTAGGGCCACGACCAACCGCCGTTTTCTTGGTAGATGGCGTACGACTCCGTCCCCACTCCAGAGTCTCCCCCCTCGCCTATGAACTTAATTCTGCGGGTAAGGAGGTAGTTAAGAGTGCTTGTGCTTGCGCCGTCTACGTAATAGCCGGTGTTGTCCAGATCGTAGTAAATATTAGATCTGAGATCGCCGCCGCAAATCGTCGGGCGACCAGAGTAATAGTTTAGGTACAGGAGGCTGCCGTTTTTGCAATCTAAGTGCAGGTTGCCATCGGTTGCGCATACAGACGCATCCGAGCTTGGCCTTCCATTTGTACCGACATACAGGTACTGACTCCATGATGTATTAGGGCCAAACAATGCCCCTCCCCGCATACGAAGCGCGGAGTCGCTGGTGCTGTTTGGGTCAATGTAGTACCCGGTATCATTTCTGTCGTAATAAATTGGCGATCTTGTATCACCATGGATATCAGCGGTGTTGCGGATATTGATGTAGTTGGACTCGCCTAAGTACATCGTCTGCGAGCTGTTATTGCCGTACCAGTGCTGCGCCTCAACAACGTATGCGCTGAAGTCCCAGCGCGGCTCATTGTTGACGTTATTTACGCACTTGATTCTGTTGGGGACGGCATAGTTAAGTCGAGACGTGCTGTGCGGGTCTAAGTAATAGCCGGTGTCGTTACTGTCGTAGAAGATTGGCGCACGCATTGAAGCGTTGGCTTGCCATACACCATTATTTAAAATCCATCCAGATGTATATGCCGTACTAAAATCGCTGCCGCCCGGGCTACGACGGAATACCCAGCCACGGCCATCAGTATCCATCGTAAAATAGGTGTTATACCCGTCACCATTTCCTGTTGGGTTGGGAAATTCACCGCCATTGGCTTTAAAACCAATTGCAGAAGTTGTAGTGTCCCCACCGCTCCACAAGAATATTTGGTTTCGGCTGTCAGTAGAACTAGTATCCCCACGAACGGCAACACCGTACATAGAAGAAATGTTGTCAAAATCCCCGTAGTAAGTTGTGTTTTCGCTGTCGTAAAAGATCGGCGCACGAGCAGATGATCCCTCTACAAGGAAATAGTCGCCGCCCACGACTCGCGCACGCCAGCTTCCATTTTGATTCAGGAAGCCTACGTTGTTGCTGGTATCAGCGTAAAAATAACCGCGAACAGTGCCAGCATGGCCATCTCGGATGCGAATGCCTCCATTTGAATTTCCGCCTAGCGAGACGTTCCAATAGTTCCCGGAATCCGAGTAAAAATGGTTGCCGTACGACTGGTTGTATATGCCGGTCGCTCCGTAGTTGCGGAACCAGCCGCCGAGATCGTTGTATACGTCGCCACAATTGATGACGTTCAGGCGAGACGTGCCTTGAGGGTCTGAGTAGTACCCCGTGTTGTCCGTGTCGTAGAAAATGTTCGACCGTACGCTGTTATAGCCATAGAGAATTCCGGATACTTCCATCTGTGCCGGAGTCCTCAACGCACGTAAGTCGCCGGTGATATTCGTGAAGGACTCGGTCGTAGTCTGCGTCGCAGACCAGTCTCCGACCATATTCATGACGTTGTCGTAGAACGAGGCGTTGTGAATCTTGCGAAGTACAATCGTGCCGTACTCCCACGAAGACCCCGCGCCTCCGAATACAACGCAGAATCTGTTGTCCTTGAAACCAAGACGGACGGACTTTGCGCAGCTACCAATGACGTTGGCGCTGGTGTTGTACCAGCTCGTACTCCAGTTGTGACCGCCAACGATAACGGTCGAGACAGCGTTTCCGTTGTACTCGTAGATGTCGAACACCATGTGAACCATGCCGTAGTTGGCAGTGGTTCCGGGCAGGTAGAAAATGACCATGCCGGTCGAGGTGCCGCCAGCACCCCAGCTCACGTTCGGTCGTGCGATGTTGTTGCCCTGCTCGAAGTGCGAGCGGATCGTCATGTTTCCTTGGTTGCTGATTGCGGCGACGTTACCGAGCGACTCAGCTTCTCGGAAAATCCAGCCGCGATCGGCGGTGGAGTTCATCGTGAAATACGTCGCCCAGTCAGCAGACACAGCGCCGTACGTGCCAAATGTTCCTGTCTGCCCGAAGTAAAGACCGTATATCGGTCGATATCCACTTCCGGTATACAGGTTAATTCCATATCCATCCGGGGAAGCCGAGTTGACGGTTACCCCAACATTGAAATTTGTGTGGCCCGTGACCGTGCCGCCGCTTGTCGTTAAAAGACCAAGTTGGCTAATAACGTGAGCTGGGCTTGACTTACGGCAGTAGTTATCCGACCCGCTGTTCGTCCAGAAAGCCGCGATCGACGGGTTCTCTGTGTTACTGCTTGACTGATTGAAGTGAACGCCGAAGAAGTAGCGACCGTAAATGTCGCCGCCGCTGTCTCGCTGGACGAGCCTGTTCGCGGTCGCTGCGGTGTCGGCACCAACAGTGATTGTTCCGTTTCCGGCTGCGTCTCCCATCCGCAGACCGCCGCGAGCCTCGATCGGGCTTTGCACATAAAGCCCAGCAGTCTGTCCACCTCTTGGGAGGTACAGCCCGTAGCTTGCAAAATTGGCAACGTCGTCCGTTGCCTCGGAGCGAATTGTTAGCCGTCCACCAGCCTTGGATATGCCATTGGTGCTGTCAGTAAAGTAGAGAGTGCCGGTCAGCGTCCCGCCGGACAGCGGCAGATAGCTCGACAGCGATGAGCTTGTGATGTACCCGCTAGGGTTCGTGCTGTTGTACGGCGTGTAGCCGAGGGCAGTCGTAACCTGACCGGAGGTCAGCGTCAGGGTACCGCCAAGCACAAGAGATCCACTGCTGGTAACAGAGCCAGTAAGAGTCAGCCCAGAAACGGTTCCGGTTCCGCTGACGGAGGTGACCGTTCCAACATTGGTTGTGTAACCAGCAGGGTTAGTCGAGTTATACGGCGTATAACCAAGAGCTGTAGTCACCTGACCAGAAGTCAGCGTCAGCGTTCCGCCAAGGGTCAGACTGCCGCTGCTTGTGACAGAGCCGGTAAGAGTAAGGCCGCTGACTGTTCCGGTTCCGCTGACGGAAGTTACCGTGCCGACGTTAGTCGTGTAACCAGCAGGGTTAGTCGAGTTGTACGGCGTGTAACCAAGAGCAGTCGTTACCTGTGCGCCAGTGATGCCAGTCAGGTATCCGCTGTCGTTCGTAAACGTGCTGACATTTGTCGGCTGCGTATACGAGAACACGCCAGTCGATGAGTTATACGAAAGTGATCCAGTCGCGCTTACGGCTGAACGCGCACGGGCGTTCGTGAAGTACAGGTTAGTGCTGCCTTCTGTAATGCCATCGCTGTTTGGCGTGGTGTAGCTGAAGGTGCCGGTCGTATTGTTGTACGACAAAGAGCCAGAGGCTGAGATCGAAGTCCTTACGCGAGAGGTCGTGTGGTAAAGATTCGTGCTGCCTTCCGGAACCGCATCAGTGCTTCCGGGTGATGCGCTAATTTCAACGTATGCTGAACCAGACCAGCGATAAACCTTCGCGCTGTCTATGGCGATGTAGATCTTTCCAGAGTCTCCAGTCGCTGGGAAAGCCGCGAGGTTCGCGTACTCAAGGACGTCGTCAACGTAAGACGGCAAGTGCGATGACGCAATCTTTCCGGAGCTGTCTAGTCCGGCGTAGCCATTAGCAACGCCCTTATTTGCGGCGTTCTCTGGCGTAAATCCGAGTGCGGTCGTTACATCGCCGGACGCAATATTCGTGCCAACGGTAACGCGGCCTTTCCCATCAACAGTTACTTTCGAGTACGTTCCAGCGGTGACGCCGCTATTCGCAAGCGTCAGCGCGACAGGTGAGCCGGTCGTGCCGGTTCCGGTAACGTCTCCGGTGAAGTCAAGGGAGCCAGACGGAATGGCGACCCAAGACGGATTAGTGCCATCAGTGCTGAGATACTTGCCGCTGTTGCTGGTTTGCGAAGGCAGAAAGCTGTTCTTAACAGCAGCACTCGGGCTGCGAACCTCAGATACGTGCAGGTACTGGGCGTGATCGTCGTCAGACAAGCCAGACAAGTTACCGTGGTCAGTAGCAGGGTTTGCAACGGAGCCAACTGCGGAGATCGAACGCAGATCGATAATGCTGACAAGTTGGGCGTTTACGCTATTTGCGTAGCTGTCTGAAGCTTTATAAATCAGTTTGTACAGCGGCCTAAACTCAACCGATGGGAACCCTGTGAGCGTTAAATCAGCAAAGGAAAACGCTTCAGCCTCGCCCAAATTATCGGTAGCAGATTGACCGATGATTGCAATAACGGGGTACGTTAAATTGTTTGTGGCCAGAATCCATGTCGTAGCGTGTTGGTTATTGCCAACGTCTGCTGTACTCCAAACACCACCAGAGAATGAGTTGTACTGAGGTCTAGATGTACCCTGCCTGAACGGGAAATCTGTGGGGGCGTCCATAACCCACGAAGTGCCTTGCAGGTGCAGGACTGGAATCTTCGCGGGGAACAACAAGTTCTGTTGATATGTACCAGCGGTAGGCGTAGCAGTCGACACGATGTCGATCTTCATGTCCTCGTCAAAGAACGTACCAGACTCAATTGCAATCTGAGTAGCAGCATCGGTAGCTGAGTTGTTCAGCGTATAGCCACTAGCCAAGAAACCATTCGCGATAGCAGCGCCGCGTGTGCGGTGCAAATACTCGTGAGTCTGCCAGTCGAGGACAACACCATGACGCTCGTCGCCAAAGTAGACAGCCGTCGATGTAGTCGCGTTCCAGTAGACGTACGCTGTCGGCGCATGGTCTGCCCAAGAGAAATACGACATCTGGGTCGAGAGGACGCCAGACGAACTGAAGTAGATGTAGTGCAGTCCAGTCGTGTTCGGAATAACGACAGTCTGGGCGGACGTATAGGTGTACTTTACGCCCTTGCACCAGACTACGAACTCAGACGAAACAGGAGCAATCGTGAATGTACGAGAGCTACTGTTGAACGAGATCGTGGACTGCGTCTTATCGGCATGGCCAATAGGCTCGCCGCTAGGATCTACTGACGGTTCCCACGCCGTACCGCTCCAGACGAGCTTCTCTCCTGCGGCAGGCGCGTCAGTCGAGACAGCGCGGCCTTGGATCTTGGCTACGTTTGGTGCGGAAGAAGTACCGGAAAGGTCTCCACCAATCTCAACCTTATCCGAGTTGAGATTGGTGAAGTTGGCGTCCAGCTCATTATTGGTAAGCGGACTGCCCTTCCCTGCGCGGGTAGTAATATTCGACATGCCTTTCCCCTATTAGGAGATCGTTACAGTCCAAGTCACCGTCATCGTGTCGGCAGCACCCTTGTTCACGACTGCGAACACGGTACGGCAGAGCATGGTTCCGCCCACGCCAGAGTTGAAAAGACCCGCCTCGGTCACCGCGCCTGTGCCGATTCCGGCATTGAAGGTGGCAACGTAGGTCGCAACCGCGTTGGTCGCGGTTCCGCTGGTCAGCGAAGCGCGGCCAAGCTCGCCGCCGAGGGCGGTATCGCCAACGACAGGAGAGGAGGTTCCAGAGCCGACAGCCATGTGGCTCATGACCGCAGATGCCGTGCCAACCATGCGAGAAGCAATGAAGTTCTTGCCGGTGGTTACGACGAGGTTGTTGAGGTCACGCTCGTCCTTCAGATTTCCACTTTCGTCGAAAATCTTGATCTGGAGCCGACCGCTAACCTTGATGTCTTCGAAAGCTTTCATCTAATTAGCCTCTGTCAGAAGTAGAAAGAAGAACCAACATAGTCTTCGGCGAAGTAAGTGATGTCGGCATAATCCGTCATCCTTGCGTAGCCGGAGTCCGATGCGGCCAACGATTCGCTGGGATTCTTTCCGAACTCCAGCAAAGAGTCGTCTATTGCATACTCAACGTCATCTTCGGTTCTGCCAAAAAAGGCGAGGTATGAAAAGTTATCAATGGCAGACGTCTCGTCCGCCCTATGGGTCGAGAAAACAGAAGAAATCCCGTCCCCGAATACTACATTTTCCGAAGCCCCCTTTGAAGTTTCCAGTGAGTGGGCTTCTTCGACTGACTGCAAGTCAGAGAGTGATAATCCAAAGTCTAGGATTATCTCGTCAATCTGCGGGAACTCATCAGACAATGACTTGCCTGAAGATATCCTTGCGCTGTCTGTAGTGCCGTTAGACGTTTCCAAAGACTTTTCAAAGCCTTTGGAAACAGCATCTATCGCCGAGTAGAGATCAGAGAACCCCTTGGAGGTGTCAAACGCAAGAAGCTCGGAAAACCCATCAGTCTGATCCGAGATATGCTTACCAGCGTCGAATCGGCTGAAATCGTATACGCCAAACAGGTCGCCGAGGCCTAGGCCAAAATCAAGTGTCGATGCATCAAGGGCATTAACCGCATCGACAAGGTTCTTGTCGAATATCAAGAACGCCTGATCGGCGGGAACTTGAATAGTGTCGTTGACCCAGCGATCTGGCGGGGTCGGGTCGGCGAACACATTGGCCGCCGCAAGCTGAACGTAGCTCGACAACGCATAAGCGTTGACGAACGTGACCGTGTTCTTGAGATTTACGTAATCAGCGGAGTCCCGAAGATTTACGTATTGAGTAGTCGCCCTCGCGTAGACATGAAGCGGCTCAGTGCGGAGTTTCTGGAACTCCACATCTGGTGCAGCTTTTGGGATATCGAGGACAACACGAATCATTAGAAGTCAGAGCGAACGCGCAACTTGATGAGATCGTAAACCGTCTGGATTCCTGACCCATTCTGCATCTCAATCTCAGCCTCGTACACGCCAGCGGCGTCCAAAGCTTGAGAGTTCCACTGAAACGCGACGCGGCCATTAACGGCGTCCGTTACGGAGCCGGTAATAGTCGTCTTAATGGTTGTTGAGCCGACCTCGCGAATCTTTAGACGAACCGTCGCGCCGGTCAGGTCAATTGCCTGCCAAGTGTTCGGGTCGCTTTCGTCAAGAATCTGGCCGACAGCGGCGGAGTTGCTGTCCTTCAGGTTCAGATAAAGAACCGGAAGGGTATCTCCCTCTACGAGGGGGATGGTTGCGCTATAGCTCATACGAACTCCCTAGGTGCAACCGACAACGCGCCGCCAGCATAGCCGTGCTTAGACTTGCGAATCGCAATCCCAAGCGCCTTGTCGAAAAGAATCTTGTTCATGCCAGCGCGATCCGGGTCAGACCAGACCTTCTGGGGCTGAATCTGAAGCCGGTACAACGCACCCTTGATGAGCGTCTCAGAGTTCTCGTTCGCGATGTAATCGGGGATCGAGGTGCTGCTCTGAGACGGCTTGAGCGAGTACAGGACATACAGCGTCTCGCTCACGGAAGGCGTCGGAGCCACCGTAATGGTGTCGCTGTCGTTCATCGTGTACACGCGAGCAGGGCCGCTGCCAGCCGCCATGAAGATGTCTACCGGCGTTACGGGAGACAGCTTCTCGTAGCTCGGCGAGGCGGTCGTCCCGCGATTCCGGTAGACGCCGAGAACGTGATTGATCTCAGCGCCAGCCGGAGGACTCAGGTCGATTTCGTTCGTGCCAGCCGGAACAATCGCGTCTTCAATTGGCTGAATCCAGATGTCGGTCTTGATGCAGAACTCAATCGCCGCATCCTTAAGGCATTGCGCGATCGAAAAGACAGGGCATCCCGGAACTTCCAGCAGGACTTTGTTTGCTAGATCGGTATATTTCACTCTGCCTTACCCCGTTTCAGCCCTTAAATTTCCCGCTTGGGAATTTGATATCAGCCCTGTGCCGCCTGCCCCGGAGGGATTCGCGGACGCGGGGTGGATGCCGAATCGGACTGCGTCTTGATGCCAAGCGAGTTCTGGAACGCCTGAAGATGCGCTTGCGCACGGGCAACATTCCCGGCGTACTCGGAATCTTTCGAGTAAGCGCGATACAAAAGGTAGTCGAGAATCGCGTTTGCGTAGATGTCGTCGATGTCGATAACGGTCGTCGCAATATCTGCAAGCTCGTTCGGGCCTCCGGTTGACGTAACCGTCGTAGGGGAGGAGCTATAAACGATTTCGATAGAAGCCAAGCTCGTCGGCTTCGGGTAAAGGTAGAACGTCTTCGGATCGAGCGGGTTATAGATGTAATGCTCGATCAAGGTCGTGCCAACGGTCGGCGTGTTGTGCCAATCCGGAAGCTGATCGTCCATGATTCGCCGATCAATCTGGCGAATCGCCTTGCCGCTAACATTTCGAACAACATCAAGCAAGCGAAGCGCAGCAGAGGGAAGCGTTTGCTTCGACCCAGCAGCGCAATTGAAAGTCGTGTTTACAGTCTTCGCGTCAGGGCGAACAAGGACAACCTCGCGTTGCGCGTCATTGAAGAACTTCAGAAGTTCCTGCTTCGCCCAGCGAGTGCCAGTCGTGTCCTGAAGGATGATCTGCGCACGGTCAATGATCTCAACCACTTTTACCGTAGCCATGTTTTAACCTTCGTAATACGGTTCTAAATCAGGGTTGTCAGCGTACACAGGGTTCCAGTCCCAGATCACGCCGGTACGTTTGTTTCGAAGTTTCTTGGTTGGAGCGACAGGCACATCTTGCACCTGAATCCTCGGCTTTCCAAGAGCCTCGACCTCATGTTGCAAATCATGCAACTTCTTTCTTCGGTCAATCGTCACGCCAAAGTTTGCCTTGGCGTATTCGTAGAGTTCGTCTTTGCTCATGCCATTGATATCCATAAGAAGAATCGGGGAGAGCATGGTTACCCATGCCCTCCCCTCTCCTATTACATGCCGGTCAGCTTGAGGGCCACGCCACAGGTCGGGTGAACAACCTTGTAGCCATAGACCTTCAGGCCGCGAACGCCATCACCGAAGGACGACTCAAGGCGAACCGTCTCAGTGTTGGTGAACTGCGAAGCGAAGCAAGCGAACTTCTTGTGACCAGCCAAGCAGAGGCGCTTGCCAGCGTCACCGCCCGAACCAGCGGCGAGGAGGTTCGACTGATAGACCGTGAAGCGGTCGATCATGCCAACCTTGCCGTTGCGCAGCGGAGAAGCCGAGTCACCAGTGAGGTACGCGAACTTCAGATCCGACTTCTTGAGAAGCTCGATCACCTTCGGCGAGACAACGAGGAAGCGATCGCTATCCGGGATGTTGTCTTCGTCGAGGATACGGGCAGCCTCAAGGATCGGGTCGAGGATGTTCGACGCGGTCGGGGTCGTGGTCACGTCCACCGAGTTGCCAGACGCCACGCCAGACACGATGTTACCGAGAACGTCCGTCTCGACAGCAATGCGCATCTGCTCGGAAGCGTCACGGGCAGCCTCGTCCCAGAAAGCGATGTCGCTTTCGGCCTTCAGCACATCGTCCACCTTGAAGGCGTACGACTTGGCCTTGTCAACGAGCAACTCGATGGTCGAGGTCGTCACGTCCTGATACGAGATCGTGCCGGTGTAGTTCGCGACGGTGATCGCCGGAACCGTACGGATCACAACCTTCGAACCCTGACCCGAGATCTCACCCTCGTAGTCGTTGTTCGTCACCTGCTCAAGAACAGACGCCGCGTAGAACTTCGCCTGAAGCTTCTTCGAGAAGATATCAGGGACGAAGCCAGCCGCGTTGTTCGCAACCCAGCCGCCATTGGCGACCGTAAAGTTCATAGCCATTTCAAAATACCTTTAGAAAAGAGTTGTACTGCTTGTCAGCGTACACGACCCTCGGCCCACGCCTTGTCGATCTCGGACTCAAGCCGCTCGTAATCACGGCGGTTCAAACCCTGAATCTCTGCGCGAGTCCAGACTCGCTTGTTGCCGACATTCGGATTTCGCGCCTTCGGCAATTTTGGCTCTGCCAATTTCTTTGCCTCGGACACTACGTCCACCTTCGGTGCAGAATTCGTGACGCTCTTAAATCGGTCGAGAAGCTCGATAACTTCCTCGGCAGTACCGTTCTTGGCAATCCGTTTCCAAGTTCCGGTCTGTCCGTCGAGCCATGTCTGGAACCCGTCGTCTCCCGCGATATCGGCGAAATCGGGATGCTTCGCCTTCACAGCAGAGACATGGAGTTCCAAAGTTCTCTCTTCCTCAGACTTCCGATAAAGCTGCGCCGTCTGCTTGAGATCTGACTGAAGCTTCTGAAGCTGTTTAAGAAGCGGCTTGGCGATATCCGGATAGTCGCGTTCCAATGCTTCTATCTCAGGATCTGGGCCTTGCACTTCCTGCTTCTGAGCCAGTTCTTGCTCAAGCAGGGCAATTCGATTGGCAAGGGTTTCGCTAGTTTGTTTAGCGGCCTTGGCTTCCTCGATCGCCTTCGTCATTCTGGACTGCGCGTTTTTGTAGCGGTCTTCCGCTTTGGCAAGCTGCGCCTTCCAGTTATCGTCGGGCTTGGACGCACCATCATCCTCGTCCGACTTGGCCTTAACCTCAGCCTCCGTCTCCTGCGGCTCTTCAGGGGGAGTCTCTTCTTGAACCTCTTCCGGCTCAGGTTGCGGTGGAGTGTCCTCTTGGGCGTTAGCCTTCAGGGATTCCTCCTGTGCCTTCTTGTACTGTTCAACAAGAGCGTTTGCTTCAGCTTCCAGCTTCGCTGGATCATTCCTACTTGCCATTTATAACTCCGGGCCTTTTAGGCGTATCGGATCAAAGTTCAGCAGCGCGTGTCGTTCCCCGATGCGCTGCCTCCAGTACGGCTTTCGCCGAATCCTCTAACTCAAGTAATGCGCGTAACTCAACGACCCTACCCTGTTCAAAGCGGTAGTTGTCCGTTGTTTCCAGAGCCTTGTGGCATTGGGCGAGGCGTAGGCGGAGTAGGCTGGACAAGACCGTCCACTGAGGGTGGCTGGACAGCTCCAGCAACGCCCTCGCCTGATCCTTCGTCAGCTTCAAGCCCATTCATTTCTCCCAGCTCCGGCATTTCCTTGAGAATTCTGTCCGCGTCGATATCGAGCGACTTGGCGATATCCTTGATAAGCGCCTCGAAGTTCACCATCTGCCCCATCGCAGGGTTTGCGACGAGCGACATGAACTGCAACAGCCGCTGCGACTGCACTTCCTTCTGGATAAGCGCAGTCGATCCACGCGCAATAATCCGCATGTCACCCTTGATGCTCTCATCAGAGTTCCACGCCATGTTCCAATCGTACAACGCACGAACCATCGGCGCCAGCAGGAAGTCATCGATGTTCTTGATGACCGACTTCAGCGAGATGCTGGCCGCACCCATGAGCATAGACATGCCAGTGGCAGTCTTGTTCATGCCGCCAGAGGTAGAGCCATGCGTATAGGAGGGGAGCGAGGTGGTCTCATCGGCGAACCGACGGAACAACTCGATGACCCCACCCAATGCATTTGCATTACTCTCGGGCTGGTAGAAGCGAACCATCGGCATGGCAGCATCGCCGCCCTCGCGCAGGAAGATTCGCCACGGGTAGATCTGGGTCGGGTCTTCGCCAGCCGCAATCAGATCCGTGTTGACTTCAACGAGGGGGCCAGAGGAAATTGCCATGTTGTCGATGAAGATGCGGGTTGCCGCATTCATCGTCACCTGACTGTCTCGCATCTGGCGCGGTACGCCGACGCCCCAGAACTGGTGTGGGGTCTTCTCGTACGGAGCCAGTTTGTAAGGAATCTCCGCCCCGGGAAGTGGGTTGATCTGCGCCTTTAGAACGCGGTCTGAGCAGAGCCAAACATTGGCCGAGAAGATAGAGTTGAGATCATCATCAGGGATATCAACTCCGACATCGCGGAGATCCGCGCCGACGATGTCACCCCAAAATTCGAGTACCTCGTATCGATTCGACTCCGAGTACTCGTTAACATTGCTCAGGCTGCGACGATCCCGCTCATGCTGCAACTCTTGGTGGTTGCCATGGCGGAAGTTCGTCATGATGTAGTCGATCGCTTGATCGTCAAATCCCGGCGATGCTTTAAGCTCCGCAAGCTGCGACTTCGTGAGAACGTGACGGCGGTAAACGCCAGTCGAGTCCTGCATCGAGGTGGCAAACGGGTCGGGGTAAAGGTCGAACACGGAGACGCTTTCAATCTCCGGCAGAATCCGCTCTTCGTAAATCAGTACGTGCTGGTCGCCGTTGTGACGCCAGTGACCAGACCGCTCCACTCGCAGCGTCCCGGCCTTGATCGCCCCAGTCCCAAAGATGCACATCTCCATGATGGTCTCTTTGAGCTTCATCTCGAGATTGGCCTCGGACGTCTGATCATGGATGACCTCGGTCATCTTCTCAGCGCGTTCCCCGGCTTCCTTCTTGATGTACTCCTTGATCTCTTCGGTGCGTTCCCGGATCAAATCTTGAGCCTGTGACGGGTCAAGACCCGTCATCATTTTCATCTCCTTCGCCGCCTCGACCATGAGCTTGGTTTCCAAGCCGGGGATCGTGGGAAGCGGCGTAGGGTTGATGGAATAAAAATACTCTCCCGGTTGGAAGAGCAAATCGACGATACGGGAGTAAGCTGCCATGACCTTAGTTCTGGTAAGGCCAACATATACTCGCGAACGTCCGGGCGGGAGACGCGCCAAAATGTCAGGCTCGTAAATGCCAAGGAACTGGCGAAGGTCAACGAGCCACTCGTCTTCTATGCGCTGGCGGGAATCTTTCCAAGTCTCGAACTGACCCCGGAGCCGGGAACCAAGGTCATTGAATACAGCGGACTGTGAATCAGTCGGCGAAGACATGCCGTTCTCGACTACGAGATCGCCCGGCTCTGGATATTCGTCTTCTCTATTCATTAGTAACCCGCAATTGAGTCAGCAATTTCTGGCCTAGTAGACCACGTTCGTTCTCGACGCGGCATGGAGTTCAACCCGAATATTGCTATTGCATAAGCTACGACCCTGTCGTCAAAGCACCCATGCGCCGCATTCGTCTTGCCCCGTGCGTCAATGACGTACGTCCTCAACTCTTCCAGCAATTCCTTATCAGCGACCCCTGCCTCGCCCTGACGAATCAGGGCAGCGAGGTTGTCGATGATCAGCGGCTTGGTCTTACTCGTCGTAAGCCACCCCGCCTTCCGGGTCATCTTGTCCCCATAAGCGTGATCGACCGTCTGTTCGACATATAGATTTGGATAGCCCAAATCCTGTAATCTACGCAGAGTGGTCAACCCATGGTTGTTTCTCTCAACCAAGAGCCACGCCTTTTTATAATAGTATCCTAACGATTTCAAGATGTCACCATATTCCCACGGATCAACGTGTCCGTGCCAGCAGGCAACCTGCCTGCCATTGGAATCGACAACTTGTGCGCAACTGTAGTCGCCGTTCTCCAAGCCCTCGGCGACGTCCACTCCGATCGAATAGCGTTCTCCCTCCATGGGAGGCGACCACACTCGGAGCGGCCCCTCGGCCATAGGCCGAAAAACCCCCTCAACCACATCCCCCACGAAGGTGGGCGACCAAACCTCTTCCTGTACAGCATCCAAGTACTTCGGCTCCACAAAGGTACGTCCCGTAGTCAGGAACGCCTCCATGGGGGTAGCCGGATACTCCTGCCGGAAAAGGTCATCGCCTAACTCGGCAACCTTCGCCCTCCGCCAATAGAGCTGGGCATCCGTCAGCCCATACTCCTCGGCCAGCATCTCTTCTTCCTCATCCCGGACAAAGTCGCCCGGGGGCTTTCGCGAGTACTCAGGAAGAAGGAACCAAGGCACGAAGATCAGCTTGTACTCACCCTCACCCCTCAATGCCTTGAGGCAAGCCTCGTAAAACCACCCCGACATGCCGTTGGCCGTGGACTCAAGGATGACTTCCGTCCCCTCGTCACCTACGGTCTGTAAGAGGCCAGCCGAGATATCCGTGCCTTCGGGGTAGTAAGCCACCTCCGACCCATGGACGAACTGGTTAGTCTGCCCTCGGCCCGTCTGGCCGGTTCTCGCCGTACCCACTCGGTACTGCGACTCAATCCCGCCAAAGGCTATAAAGCCCTGTGAGCGGCTTTTAAGGGGTGGTTTGAAGAAGGGGTGCTGAAGCTTGTCGTAGAAGAAGCTGACCATCCTGAAGATACTGGAGGTCGATTCCGCCAAATGGGATAGCACGAACGCGGAACTGTTCCGCTGACCCGTTACCCGCCAGAAGTATCTCCCCTGTACATAGGTCGAGATACCCAACTGACGGGCTTTAAGGATCAGAACCCGAACCTTACCCGTCTCACGGCGCTGAGACTCAATCTCCTCGTGGACGAGAAGCTGGCCTCGGTTCATCCCGAAGGGGACGATCTTTCCCTGCTTGTTGACAATACGCAACAACTTCTTTGCGTATAGGGGGAAGTCGGACTTCAGCCGCTCGGCTAACTTGACGACTCGGGGGTCGTGCTTGGTAAACCGCTTATACCGGGAGGAGGAGGTAACGTGGAGAGGCTCATGGGCGGGGGTCTGGCTGCCCAAGGAAGCACCCCCCTCCCCCTGCTGCGTGATGTCGCCTTGTGCGGATATAGGTCACCTATGCCTTTAGGATGCCTTCGGCATCTTGCGATTCCCTAGAAGGGAAGACATCCCTTAATGGGATGTCTCGCCGTCGCCGATGTCGGCAAAAAAACCTTCGTTAACAGTCACTTGTGACTGTTCTGGAGCATAGATGCCGAGATGCTTCGCCAGAAGGTCTAGTGCCTTAACCCTTGCAGAAGGGTTTTCGGCACTAGCCGCCTCCTCTTTGAGTCGCTGAATGACCCATTCAGCGTTGACTTCCGCTTTATCCACAAGTTTTTGCCTCGTAGAGGCAATGAACTCCTGAACCTTCGGCTCCTTTAGGAGTTTGCATCCGGTCTTGGCGGCTCCTTTTTCGGAATATCCGGCCTTTATGGCCGATGCCGTGGCATTGCCGGTCTCGACATAGGCTGCCGCGAAGACAGCCCATTTGGCTGTCTTCTGCCGTTGTTTGGCGTGTCTTTCGGTGTACATAGCCGGATTCTAGTGTGACCCTCGCATCAAATGCAATCTATATGCCATTAAGAGATATAAGCAATTTCATGCCAACTCCTGTTGGCATTAGAAATTGCATCTCTAATGGCATATGAGATTGCTTCTTCATAAAGAAGATCTTGTCTCTTTGAATCCCCCTGACTCTTTCAGAATTTTCCTCCCGAGATTTGTGAGGGAGGAAAATTCTTTCAGAGTCTTCCCCCCTTACAGCCCCCATTGAATCGGCACAATGGTTGGCTGGCTTGGCTTTAGCCGGTGTACATTGAACACTACGGAGACGAACATGGGCATCCATCTCGAACGTGGCATCAAGTTTGCGAATTCGCTGTCCGGCAATCTGTCGGCGGTTCGGCGTGAGCGGATTGACGGTGTGCGACTGGCTGACTGGTTCCTTTCTGCCCATCATCGTTCCGATGATGAGGTGCGTAACTTCATGGCCTATGTCGCCAAGAAAGCCTATTTGCCCAAATGGGCAAAGCATCCCGGTCAGGTTAAGGCCGCGGCTCGTTCCATCCAATGGATGGGTGCTTTTTCGGTCGGCGACGAGGGACGGTGGGTCAGGAACTGACCCATTGACTGGTGGCTCTTGCCGGTGTACAAAGTACATCGGTGAGAGTCGCCGGGTTGGTTGGTTACTGATTCTGTAAGCACCTTGTTTTGTGAAGGTGCTTACAGAACCAGTAAACAGACTGGTTGGTTGGAAGTGTGAATGGACTACCCGTAAATGGAGACCCGCATATGCACTTGCTGAAGTTGCCGTATTTGACATCCCGTCTAGAGACGGGGAAAGGCCGCGAAACGCTGCAACGTCATTTTATGACTTTGTTGCGGCGAGACCCGGAACAAGTCAAGAGACTTGTTCAGGTGATGATTGCGAATCGCCGTAGTAGCGGCATCAGCGCCTCGGTATCTGTCTATACCGAGGACTTTCTACAGAAATTTGCCGCCCATTCGGTTTCCGAGGGCTACCACATCGTAGATGTGGTGATGAAGTGCGAACACAGTAGTTACAGCATATACATCGGCGATGTCCGTGATATGCACAACCTCGCCAAGGGTTGCGAGGACTTCGACGTAGTCGATGAGTACTTGCGGAACGAGCGGTTCGACCTAATTACTTGCGACGATTGCGGCGAATTGGAGTATTGCGATGAATCGCAATCTGTAGGCAACGATGCCATTTGCCGTGTATGTATCGAAGACCGCTACGTTTGGTCGGAGTATTCTGAAGAATACATCCGCCGTTACGACGCTGTGATGGCTACCGACCAGTTTGGCGGCGATACATGGATTGACGGCGAGAATCCGCCGGATTGCTTCAACTATGACGAGGACGAGGATCGCTACGTCCACGAAGACTACTCACCGCCGATTCTCGGCGACTACCATTCATCGAAAGACTCGCAAGAGCCTATCGACGACAAGTGGACGGCGACCTACGGTCGGCACATGGGCGTCGAGTTGGAGGTCGAGGTCACCGATGGTGACCGAAAGCATATCGTCAATCGGTTGCATGAGAAAATAAACAACGGTGACGTAGGTCACCGAGTGTTTTTCGAGCGAGACGGTTCCTTACGGAACGGCTTTGAAATCATCACACAGCCTATGTCGCTGCCGATGATTACGGAAACCTTCGGTTTCCTCAACGACTCCCGGCTTACCAACGGCCTGAAGTCACACAATACAGAGACCTGCGGTCTCCATGTCCACGTTTCACGGCGTGGCATGACGAATCTTCAGATTTCAAAGATGGTGTGTTTCGTGAACGACACCGATAATCGGTGGCTCATCGAAGCAGTCGCTCGCCGATACTCCAATGGATTCTGCCGAATCCATCCCAAGAAACTCGGCAACGCATACGTCAGCATGGATAGGTACGAGGCCATCAACCTCACCAATCGCCGCACCATCGAGTTTCGCATTTTCAGGGGAACCCTGAAGTACGACGCGGTGGTTGCCGCCGCCCAGTTTGTCCATGCCCTTGTCGAGTTTACTCGACCGGCTGAGTCGAGCCTCAAGTCGCTCAATGCCGCCGGGTTTCTGAACTTCGTTCAGAAGAAGATGCCGAAAGAATGTGCGACGTTCCTCCGATATATCGGGGAACGCTCAAAGCAGAACCAAATCGCTGCCTAACCACGGAGACAATGGAATATGTGCTTGCTCGTTGAACAACCCGAAGACGTAGTCTTCACCGACGCTTTCCTCACCGATGTCTACAGCAAAAACCGTGACGGTCTCGGCATTATGTATGCCGAGAATGGCAAGGTAGTTGTCAAGAAATCCATTCCGGCTACCGCCGCAGAATTCATCGAATTCTATCGGCAGTATGCCGAAGGCCGACGCTGCATCTGGCACGCTCGTATGCAGACTCACGGCGACATCGACCTGACTAATTGCCACCCTTACTTCGTAACCGATGAGTTGTGGATTGCTCACAACGGTGTGCTGTCTGCCGGTAACGACAACGATCCGACGAAGTCGGACACTTGGCACTTCATCCGCAACATCATTCAACCCGCCATCGAGGGGAACAAGTACCTTGTTCACGACCCAGAGTGGCAATCGTTTATCGGCGACCTTATCGGTACGTCAAACAAGTTTGGGTTTATGACTGGCGACGGTGATACCGTCATCATCAATCGCTCTGCCGGTGTCGTTTTCAACGGTGCGTGGTTGTCCAATACCTACGCTTGGACTCCGTCCAAGTTTGGGTTTCATGTTCCCGGCTCCAAAAGTTACGGCAACTACGGCAACTACGGCAAGTATGCCCACGGCAACTACTGGCAGGAATACGACTGGGACAGCGGCTATTCCGTTAAGGAAAGCAGCGCCGCCAAGGACACTACGGTCAAGCCGGTATCGTCAGAGTCGGTTCGGTCGATAGTCCGGTCGGCTCATAACTGCTACGTCCGAGACACTCTTGAGCAATGGGTAGCCGACGCACCGTGGAAGGCTGCGGCGTTGCTTGCCTACTGCTACGAGGACGAGAAGGAGGCCGAGGAGTTGGTCGCCGACGACCCGGCTAAAGCCGTCGAGTGGATTCGTGACCTGTTCGAACACGATGGACTGACACCGTATACGGTGTAATGGAGGGCTGATTTATGGCCTACAAGAAATACGCCCGTACTTGCGACGAGTGCGGCGCTGGTATGAACGAGGGCTACTGCATCGACAGCGGCTGTGAGTATTACTGCTCCGATGCTTGCTTGCACAAGCACTACTCACCCAAGGAATGGGAGGAGGCTTACGCCGATGGCGATGGCGATTCGTACTGGACGACATGGTATGAAGACCCGGACGAGGACATGGTGGACGAGGACGACCCCGCGCCAAACAAGTTGAGCGTGGAGTTGGCCGATGCTTATGAGTTGGTGGATGCAGGGTTCTACGAAGGCATCACCGCGATGTTCCGCGAGCAACTGCGGAAGATGAACCTCGACCCGAACAGGTACCACCTCGAATCGTGGACGATTGATTGCCAAGTGCAGGTCAAAGAGGAGGACAAGACATGACACGCGAGGACATTATCAAAATGGCGCGGGAGGCGGAGGATTACGCCGATACCATCTACGAAAAAGGCGAGTATCACCCCGGATGGTTGGAAGTTCGTGACCAACGCTTCGCCGCCCTTGTGACAGAGGCCGAGCGGGAGGCAATTTGCCCGATTGTTTACGGGCTGTGCGTGTCGGACAACAACGCGCAGGAAATCGTCAACGCCATCCGTGCGAGGGGGAGCCACAAGGCATGACGCGAAAGGTTACTAATCAAATCCTAGAGGCCGTCGATGACGGCCTTCTAGACCCAAAGCAAGCCTTACTTGCGGCCTTGCTGTACATGAGTGAGGACGAGGTCGCGGACATGGCGAGAATCAACGAGTTGCTTTTCGACGAGGAGGTCGAGGGTGAGTAAAAAACTACAGGCACTTGTCGTTTTCGAATTCGATGGAATCGAAAACCCAGACAGCGAGGATGCGGATACTGTCATCGACGAACTCACGCATGAGATCAAGAAGGTCGTGCGTGGAGACTGGTCTGCGCCTGTTAAGTCTGTATCCGCTTGGATACATGACGCCGTCTCTGTGGAGGAGTGAGGTCAAATGGGAAAGGTTGTCATAAAAATCATTGGCGGCATCGCTCATGTCACGGAGTGTCCCGATGGTGTAGACGTTGAGATTCGTGACTTCGATATTGAAGGGGTGACAGGCGTTGAGTTTTCAGAAGATGAAAACGGCGACGGACTGTTTTATTACCAGAGTGGCTGAAACGGCCTGTTTTTTTACCAGAGTGGCTGATGAGGAGTATCAAGAGTGAGTTCTGAAATGGAGCAGGAGAACGTGTCCGCTACGGACTACTGGGCAAGCAAGGCTGCCAATGCTTTGGTCGGCAGAAAGATTGTCGCCGTCCGATACCTTAATGACTTGGAGGTTAGCCGACTTGGGTGGGATAGCCGCTCAGTTGTTATTGAGTTTGATAACGGCCACATTATGTGGCCTTCCCGCGACGACGAGGGGAACGATGCCGGTGCTTTGTTTTGCACAGACTACCGAGTAGGACTTATTCCCGCTATCGATAATCGCGTTTGCTGGCTACAGCAGGACTAATGGAGCAAAAAATGGAAGCGATACTGATTGACCCGCACACCGAAACGGTCTCCGTTGTCGATTACAACGGGGACTTCAGAGAGATTAGCCGCATCATCGGAGACGGTTGCCGTGCGTTTACTGTCGTAAACATTGGCTACTCGAACGACGGAATCTTCGTCGATGACGAGGGACTACTGCGTGAACAGGCCACGCCGTTCTTCAAGTTCCGTGGATATCCGCAGCCTTTAGCCGGTCGCGGCCTGATTCTTGGGGCTGACGAGATGGGTGAATCCATCTCGCCTAGAGTCACTTTGCAGCAGGTCAAGGACTCCGTCGAGTTCCTTGGCTACGGAATGATGGTGTAGCCATGCCGTATCCGAAGAAGTATTACATCTCGTACACCCATGAAAAGAGTGTGCGTATGGAGGCGGTCGATGCCCACAGCAAGATCGAGGCGTGGCTCAAAGTGATTTCAAAACTGTCTCCAGAGGAGACGCTCAAGAGCATCAACGTAGAGGAGAAAACTTATGGCTGACCTGATTCGATTCAGCCTTGCCATGTTCCGTGGCTATTACGACGGGCGGTACAACGGCGCTGACTGCAACCCCTACCTTGGTGAGCAGCGATTCTATTACCGCCGTGGCTATGACCGTGGCCTCGCAGAGTACTGCGACAAGTACATGAAGGTGCGGGGGGAGTGATGACAACGCCCAAGTCCATGCGGTTGCCGCCGCGAAAGACGCTATTCGGATTCGACTACAACAGAAATCAAGAACTGCGTATGACCGGCAAGGAGTGGCACATCTACGCAAAGGTGGATGAGTTCAAGACGGAACGTGCAAGCGACTCCGCATGGGCGAAAGGCTGTGAGATTTGGTTGGATGGAACCGACATGAACATGGAGAAAGGGAGGTAATTTGGTTAGATGGGAAGTTCATTACCCGAACAACTCGGGTGAATACCAATCGGTAGGGTGCTTCAAATCACTCCGTGCTGCGAGGCTGTTCGCCTCGACATTGAGCGACCAAAAACTTCCTTTCCCGATTGTGCCGTTCGTAAACGATTTCCACACCCCACGAATAGTGAGGCGTGGAGGAGGTACTAAAAGTGATACGGTTCAGCGTTGAAGTGAAAAACTTGAGCGACCTATGGAACGCAATTCGAGACGAGTGCGGTGAAGTATGGATGTTCTCCGACTTCGAGGAGTCGAAGCGTTGCTTCGATGACGCGGTTCGGGGAGGCACTCCCGGGTACAGTTACCGTATCGTCGCTCATGAATACGAGAAGACTTACGACAAGGTCGTAATACAGAAGAAGATTAGATCGGAAATGGTTTGCCTAGTGTGTAAGGCGAATCACATGCACAGAGAGGAAGACCTAATGCAGATGTGTCCCTACTGCGGGAACGACAACATGGCGAAAAATGTTTACCTTACAAGCGGTGATGCGTGAGCGAGAATCAAATAACGGAACACGACGTTTTTGGTTGCGACTGGAATGAGTGGGCGATTGGCATAGCCAATACCGACTTGATGAAGGAAGCACAGAAACATGGCAAAGCGGCTATAGCGGAATGTCTTGCGATGATTACCGTGCTTATCATCACAGAAGCGCAGAGGCTGGTAGCCGAGCAACACTACAGGGGTTCTGTTCAGTTGCTGAACTGCCTCAAGCGGGTCATCGTCGAGCCGGATAAGTTCTTCGAACTAATCGGCGCTGACGAGGCTCCGCCAAGTGACCAAGTCAGACATTGAGAGTTATGGAATTACATCACCTGTCCACATTTAATGGAGCAATCTAATGAGCCTTTACGCAGTCCTTAAAGCAGCAGTCCCCATCCTTAACGCCCTTCCGAAGGAGACCTACGTGGCACTTGCCAAGGTCGCCGCAGAACTCCCCGGTGGGGTACGCAATTCACTTACTGGCGTTCTGAATTCCGGCCTGTCGGATGACGAACAAAAGGGGTTGTCCGCCTCTGTAAAGCGGATTAACAGCAAGCACGAAGGGTAGTCTTTCGGTGTACAATGTACACATAACCAAGAGAGGAAAAGTCAAATGCCGTTGAAGTCTGGAAAGGGTAAGAAGGTCGTGTCCGAGAACATCTCGGAGGTCATGCGTTCGTACAAGAAGAAGGGCAAGATCGGAACTTCTCGCCCGAAGAGCAAGGCCAAGGCGCAGAAGCAAGCGGTCGCCATCGCCCTGTCGAAGGCCGGTGTTCCGAAGAAGAAGGGCAAGCGCAAGTGAAGGCGAGTGACGTCAAGCGTGAAGGCGGCAAGATTGTTTACCGGGGACATAAGTTCCCCGGTTTCAACAAGCCTGTCGATGCCCCTGCCGGGGCGAAGCAAAAGAAGATGGTTCTCGCCAAGAAGGGCGACGATGTCAAACTCGTTCGCTTCGGGTTGCGCGGCATGAGCGACTACACCAAGCACGGCAGCGAGGAGCGACGCAAGAACTACCTTGCCCGTTCCGGCGGCATCCGTGACAAGTCAGGAAAGTTGACGAAGGACGACAAGTTCTCGGCCAACTACTGGGCGAGGAAGATTCTCTGGTGACTGTTGTCTATATGTCACACCTTGTCAAAGACAAGGGGAATGCACGGGCTGAGATTCGTCAGCCCGTCATTTCTGTCCTGAAAGGAAAGAAGTTGATGTACGTCAACGAGGTCAGGGTATTGGACACATCCGGCGAATTGGTTTGCCGGATTGTCTACAACCCAGACGGTGACCCTTCGCCTATCCACAAGGTTTCTGCTTGGGTAGAAATCATGGATGGCTCCGCTAACGTCGAGTACTCGTAATGTCAGTCACAAAAGAGCAAGTAGTCTCCGCCCTTGCGGCGGTTCCAAAGAAGGCCATCTCGCAAGAGTGGTCTGGGAAGAAGACAGACACCAACGAAGAACTCAAGTCGATGATGGCCTCGATGCAGTTGAAGATTGAGGATGTCATGCGCCTGTCCATGACCAGTTACGACACGGTCAAGAGCTGGCGAGTGAATAGGGAAAGCAAGAGATGGAGGCGTATGCCTGATAGGACTTTGGCATACCTGAAGATGCAACTTGGGAGAAACCAATGATTATGGACTTTATTCTTTTTATTCGAAGACTCAAGGCGGCTAGGAATTACGAGTGGCGCAGGGTTCCTCCGCCAGAGTGGGCGGCGAAGAGGGGCGGCGTGGATTATTGGTGACTGCGTAGGCAAACGGATTTCGATGGAGCAAACATGCCTTTCCACATAAGCATCTCGATACGTCAGTACAAAGTCCTGCTCAGGGTCAAGAGCAGGAAAGCGTTACTTGGACGCATGACGAAACCAACCTACACGATGATAGCCAAGAAGTGGCGAGTCCCCCTGTCCGTAATACTGAGTGCCGCGCATCGCGGCATCAAAAGACATGACAGGTATATCCGCATCGAGAAAGAGTTCACTAACTCTAGGCTACGCAAATGACCCCAGACACATACAAGGTAATACAGATGGCCGTTGATGACGGCATAGCCATCGGTGTTCGACGTGCGTTTAAGTACGAAAAAGATCCGGGCGAAGATCGGATCATCGAAGTAATACGGCATGAAGTCATGAACCAGATTTGCGAGTGGTTCAAGTTCGCGGAGAATAATGATGGCTGATATAACAAAGTGTTCGGGCGAACACGAAGGAAATGTTTGTCCTCGCAGGGATACCTGCTACAGGTTTACGGCGAAGCCAAACGAAGAATGGCAAGCGTATTTCACGATCGCTCCGTTCTATAACTGGAACGAAGACTGTGAGTACTACTACAGAGACATGTCCAAGTTCAAATGACAGATAGGATGTACGGCAAAAGGTGCGAAGCCTGTAGCCTGCCATCGGCAGGCAAGGGAATCTTATGCTCGCTCTGCAACAAGAAGTCACGCAGAAGGGGCATGACTCAGGAAGAGTTTAGGTCGATGACCGACGTTGACTGGTGGGTGAGGACATTAGGGAGATGCATAGATGAAGCGGAAGAAGCGAAAAGAGAGGGCAGCCTCGACGTCTTACTGTTCGGGAGTTCCGAGTCGAGGTACCTTGTACGTCGTAAAAGTTTTTCCCGAGCAGGTAGAGGACATCGTAAAAGACCAAATCTTGGACGTCTTTCTCTCGGTGGACGTAGAGAATGCAATGGAGGTGAGGGAGGCTTGCCTGACCCTGATGCGGTACTGCGGTCTGCCGGAGGATTACGAGCCGATGGAGAGGGCAATGAAGGAGATAAAGCGTGAAACGAAAAGACGAAAGTAAAGAGCCGATCTGCTATCTCGTCGAAACAGCAGACGGAATGGGTCGCGAATACAAATACATTTCGGCGACAAAACCGAAAGACGAATGGGCTTCCGTGAAGCCCCTGTACACCATGCAGGAAATCAGAGATACGGAATACGAACTCCAGTCCAAGAGCTGGAGGGAGTTCAAAGCCAAGGTCTCGAAGTGGTGGTGGCTTATCTGGACTGGAGACCAGTCTCTCTCAGCCAAGAGGCGCCGAATAGAGAACGACGCTAGGCGATTCGGCGGAAAGATTACTTGGGAAGACTAAAAGAGAGGGGCGGTATTACCGCCCCCTCTTCTGTAATCGAACGATTACTTGCCCTTCTTAACGGCAACGCCAGAACGCATCGGCTTGCTGGCCATCGGCTTCGCGGCGGCCTTCTTGACCGGCTTCTTCGCGGCCTTGCTCTTCTTCATCATAGCCATTGTTATCTCCTTCGAAAGCAAATCGCTTTCAGCTTTACATCTTATGTACTTTGTTCCACCAATGCAATATGAAGTTCTCGACCATCCTCCTGTACATAGGGTCGGGTATCTCGTCTATTGCCGCTCGACGTTCTGCCTTTGATGGCAGGTCGTGAATCACCTTCCAAAGCGTGTAGTAAGAAATCGCAAGAGTCTGCTCATGCAGGAACTCTGGAACATTCTCGTTTAGCCACGCTACTCGCTCTTCGTGATGGAGATGCTTACCGCATCGATCTGCCCACTTGAGGACTGGAAAGTCTGAGACGTATGGCGCGATGGCTTGAGGCTTTCTCTTACGAGGCTTGACCATGCTTTGAAAGACAGCGTTACAGGTTCGTCGGCCAGATCAAACGCTATGTCAGAGTTGATCGCCGCTAACCTAACTGTCACCCTCCATGCTTGACGGTTGCCGCGCCAGACCAGTGCTGGCTCCTCTGAATTACTGATGGCGGCGGCAGTTACCTGACGCCACCACTCCGGCTTGTAGTCTATCGCTTTGGCATAGTGCTTGACCTCGATAGTCCAGCCATCCAAGCCGTTCAGATCACCTTGCTCGTCTGACCTGTACTGCTCTAGGTTTCTCTGGAGCCTTACCCCGAGTTCGTCGAACACTAGAGCGGCCACTTCTCTTTCGGCTGCCGCCCCTTTCGCCCTGCTGTTTATCGCCATTCAAGTAACTCCATGCCATCGGTGGCGTGATTCTATATTCGTTCTCAAGGATGAGAAGACAGTAGTGCAGCGCCTTGAGTACGTCCTGCTCCTTGTTCTTGTACGGGTGTCGGCTGATGTACTTGATTACGTTGCCATCGGCGAACGGGATTCGGTTCGCGATGCAGTACTTAGTCGGTTGAATCTTCAGATTCTTGTAGTGATTCCCACCAACCTGAATCTTTCCCGACTCGGTTACAGACTTCATTCAATAACTCCTCTTCGGTTCCATACCGTTTTTCAAACGATGCTTTATACGGGTGACGACTAGCTGCAAAATCTGTGTCAATGCCTCCTCGGTGATGTGTCGGGCAGAGAGGGATGATCTTGAAGTGAGCAAACTTTTTTGTCTTGCCTTCGAGATGATGAATTTCTGCCGGTGACCAGACATTGTGATGAATCCTGCAAACAATACAGCCTAAACTTGAAACCTCGTCGAGCCATTCATGCTCGGCTTTTGAGGGCCGCCTGCCTCTAAGTGTCATCCGTACCTGCTCCTCTCTCGGCGAACATTTGCTTGTTCGGTACGCCAAGTTTCAAACTCAACGTCCCTCGCCCTGGCCTCGACCTTGGCTGCCGCAAGAAAAGCCTTTTGCTTGCCGACTTCAAGTCGGGCGGCAAAGACTTCATCGTCAGCGTCTGCGTAGGTTTGCTGCGCGTTATCAGCCTTGAGGCCGGAGGCTGCTGCCTCGACCTTCTTCATGGCGTAAAGCTTTTTTAGATTCGCCTCGGACTGGGCGACTGCGATTTCGGCATCCATCATCTGTTGCTTCAGATCGCGGATGCGCTGTGCGAAATTCTCTTGATCCATACTAGAACGGCAGATGCCGCGCCTCCTTTGTCTTCTGTTCCCATGCCCTTTGCGGCTTCGTGTCCGCATCGGCAAACCGCGATTCGCGATTCGCGAATAGCAGAAAGTCCGTTCCAACCTCACCCATTCTATGCTTTCTTGTGAGGACTTCAACATACCCTTGAGCAGGGCTGATGGGGTCGTAGTAGTCCTCGCGGTAGAGCATCATGATTATATCCGCATCCTGCTCAACGGAGCCGGAATCTCTAAGGTCGGACATCATAGGACGCTTATCCTCTCGATGCTCGACGCCACGGTTAAGTTGAGACAGGGCGACAACGGGGATTCCAAGTTCTCTGGCAAGCGACTTCAATCCGCTGGAAATCCTGCCCATCTCCTCAACCCGATTGCCGCCACCGCCAGTCATCAGGCCGATGTAATCGACAAGTATCATGTCGGGCTTCGCCCTTCTAGCCTTCGAGGAAAGCTGCTGAACCGTGATTGCCGGTGTCTCATCAATGAAGATGGACGCTTCGCTGAGTTGGCCTAGAGCCTTGGAAACGCGGTTTCCGTAGGCGTCGAAGGCGGAGCCGTCGATGATGCTGCTGACAGGGATGTGACCCTGCGCGGCAAGCAGCTTCTGCATGACCTGCTGAGAAGACATCTCAAGCGTGAAGATCATGACCTTCTTGCCAGATATCGCAGAGTTGAGGGCAATATTAAGAGCAAATGTCGTCTTGCCCATCGATGGCCGACCGGCAACGATAACCAAGTCTCCCGGCCTGAAGCCACGGAAGCGCGAGTCGAGGTCTTTGAACCCCGTTGGCACACCGAGCATCCCATCCTTTGATGCCCCGGCCTTCTCCATGTAATCAATAAGGCCTGAGATTAGGTCTTTGCTCGATTGGACAGACCGCTCAGTCGCATGATTGATGCTGAACATGCGCTGAATCTCATCAACCTTTTCGGCAAGGGGAGACTTGCTCTGAAGGATTGGTATGATTTGGTCAGCGGATTCCGACAATCCCCTAAGAATCTTCGCTTCTCTGATGGCCGCCTCATACGACTTCCAGTTCGCTGCGCCGACCGTGTTAGAGACGATGTCTCCGACAAGGTAGCGTTCCTCCGAAGTTCTGGGAATCGCATCGAGAAGCCCGATCGTGGACGCATCCCTCCCGGCCTTGAACAAGCCTTGCATTGTCTCGAACAAATACTGATGCGCCGGAGCGGAGAAGTCTTCCGGGCTAAGAATTGATTCGCTTAAAAGCGAAGGCTCCAACATCATTGCGCCGAGGAAAGCCTGTTCTGCGGCGACAGGTGACAAGTTACTCACGGTGATACTTCCCGTCGATGATTCGTCCAAAGCCCTGCGGTGAAAGCAGGAAGTCGATGTCAGCGATGAATCGCTTTCTGCCCTGAGATGGCATGGTCTTTCCCGTGAGGAAGGGCGACTCGCCTACGAAGCGAAAGAACTTCTGCCAGAACTCAAGGGTACCCGGATCTTGAGTACGCCCGTCAAGGCTAATCGTCTCCCTGCATCTAGCGCGGAGCATAGTCCGTCGCTTCTCCGTCAAGGCGATACACCGAGGAAGGTCAGGCAGGATGCCGTGGTACTCCGCAACCACTTCTTCTAGTGTTACGCTGGCACGGTTCTTGCTCTTATATATATCTATATTAGATATATTCTTATTACTACTAATACTTTTTTCTTTGGTTCTTTCTTTTTTACTTTCACGGAAGCCCGGATTATGTAAAGCATCCGCGAACAAATCCGAGTCAAGTGCTTGTTCTGAAAGGGAATCGACCCCTTCAGGATTCTGAACCCCCCCTTCAGGATTCTGAAGGGCATACCAAAGGATATTGCACTCGCGAGTTACACGAACTAGGCGAGCCTCGCCCCCCTTCTTCACCTCGATGTATCCTTTGGAATACAGGCGAGCGAGATAGGCAGAGATGCTGGGCGGCGAAACGCCGAGGGATTCCGCAAGGTCGCCGTTGCCGACCGAGAACCAGTCGCCGGTTTGGCGGGATCTAATTTCCGCCAGAAGAATCTTCTCCATCCAAGTCAGGTCTTGGCTAACCCATAGACCGCTAGGGATGAATACCCCATCGAAGTATCTTTTTTCCATTTGCTCCATCCTCAAACGTGGAAGGCGATTCTAGTCTCTAGGACACCCAGCGTGTCAAGGGGGTGTTGACACAGTCCTGAATCGGGATTAGTCTTTCCCCATCTGCTCGATTGGAGCTTATGGAGGATCTATGGACATAACAAATTTTGCGATCTCAACGCAACCGACAGTTCGCTTTAGCGGCAATCCAGTATTGGATGCAACTACTGCCAAAGAAATCTGGCAAACCCTTAGCCAGATCGATGTCACCCCTTTCGTAGAGAAGAAGGTTGGTCTTACGTACCTGCCTTGGGCGTGGGCATGGGCGAAGCTCATGGATCACTACCCTGACTCAGACTTTTACTTTGAGCGTAACAGCGAAGGCTCAGAAGTTTGGTTCTTCGCAGACGGATCTTGCGAAGTACGCTGCGTACTCACGGTCTCCGGCGTAACGCGCCGCTGCTGGTTGCCCGTCATGGACAACCGGAACAACGCCGTCAAGGAGCCGGACTCACGCGACATCAACGACACCAAGATGCGATGCCTCGTCAAGAACATCGCCCTCTTCGGTCTCGGCCATTACATTTTCACAGGCGAGACTGCGCCAGCCCCAGCAGTTCAGGAAGACAAAAAGGACACAGGTTTCTCCCTTGAGTCTTCCCTCGCCTATCTATCAGAAGCGAAGAGCAAAGACGACCTTCGTCGCCGTTTCGCTGGAATCAGCAAGGCCGCCGAAAATCGTGGCGTTTGGGGTGAGTGGAAGGAAAAGATGACAGACACGGCTAAGACGCTTGCGGAGAAGTTCGATGGCAAATAAGCAGGGAACAGAGGCATGGCTTGCCGAGCGTATCGGCAAGATTACCGGCTCGCGAGTCGGCACAATCCTCGGACTTAACCCGCATCAAAGCCCATCCGATGTGATGCGCGAGATGGTGCGTGAGGCCAAGGGTGCTGAACGCGAGTTCAAGGGCAACGCCGCAACCAAGCACGGGCAGGAGCATGAGGCTTACGGTCGGCGCTACCTCGAGGTCAATCGAGGCTACGTGGTCGATGAGGTTGGCTTCATTACTCACAACGACATTCCGTTCTTAGGGGCATCCCCTGACGGACTCGTTGGCTTCGATGGGTGCATCGAGGTCAAGACCCCGTACTACGCAAAGAACGTGTACACGCTCAAAGACAAGCCGTACTACGAGGCGCAGTGCCGTCTGGTGATGGAAGTCACCGGGACGCAGTGGTGCGACTTCGTGTGCTGGATGAGCGATGACAACGCACATGTCGAGCGTCTTGAGCGAGACCCGAAGTGGATTGAGTCAGTCCTTCCGAAGTTGAAGGCGTTCCACGAAGACTACCTTCGCATCGTCGCTGATGAGGAACTGTGCAAGCCGTTCCTTGACAGCGAGAACAAGGTCGCCTTCATCGCGAACGATTCCATGCTCCGTTTGGCCACCCTCGCTGCCCAACTCAAGAAACTTGACGAGGCATCCGCTCCGATTCGCAAGGAGTTCGATGAACTCAAGCAGAAGGTTGGCACTGAGCATGGCTCATGCACAAACGGTGCTGTTAAGATATCCCGTATCGAGCGTAAGGGTTCAGTTGACTACAAGGCTGTCTTTGAGGAACTGAACCTGAATGAGTTGTTGGAGAGTAAAGGTCGCACTCTCGACTCCTACCGAAAGAAGGCGACTGTTGCATATCAAGTGGAGATTCTGGAATGAGCCAGTATAAGGAAGACGGTAAGGTTGCCCTGTGGAAGAACGACAAGTATGAGCGTGGCGGCAAGCAGCCCTACGTTCGCGGTCACTTCACGGCGCATCGTGCAATCAAGGCTGGGGAGAAAATCTCTATTGCCCTCTGGGTTAACCAGAGCGAAAATGAGAAGGCTCCTAACTTCTCCGGCATGATCTCTGATCCGTATAAGCCGGATGAGAAGGGTTCACCCAAGGGTCGGCAAGCTCCTGCCGCACAGCCAGACTTCGAAGACGATCCGTTTTAATTATGCTTGTACTGAACCGACGACTGAACGATGTGGTTTATATTGGACGCAACATTAGTCCAGATGACCTCGTCGGTTCGTGCGACTGGGCGATCAAGGCTACTTCGGTAATCGATAGCTTTGATCGGCCCAGAGTTTACGCGGACGTATGGGACAAGACGGACTGGAGGCTTGTTCAGTTCTCTCCGCAAAGCCCGTCCGTCAAGCTTGAGGAGACGACGATTCGAGTTCTCAGCGTCAAGCATGTGATGTGGGGTTCTACAGAAGAACCCATCATCTACTTCGGCTTCGACGCTCCGAAGGAGATAAAGATTGTCAGGGAAAACGCTCTTAGGAAAACAAGGGATGATGATTGACAGCGACGTCTACGTTAAGTTCTTAGGGAACAGGCCGCATCAGGGAACATCTGGAGCCGCTGCGTACGATTTGATCGCTAACTCACCGGAAGACTTTCCGGTAATCATCCCCCCGGGGGAATGGCGAGTAATCTCGACCGGGACATCGGTTGAGATACCGCCCGGGTTCGCTGGCTTGATTCTCCCTAGGTCTGGGCTTGCCGCGAAGAACGGTGTAACCGTACTGAATAGCCCCGGGCTTATCGACTCGGACTACCGAGGCGACATAGGCGTGATTCTTCACAATGTCAATAAGGCTCGTGACTTTGCCGTCACTAAAGGGATGCGAATTGCCCAGTTGATGGTCATTCGAATCCCCGACCTTGTGCTAGTTGCCGGACAGCAGCTTTCTGATACAGTCAGGGGGGCCGGAGGGTTCGGCTCAACAGGCACACAATGAAAGCATATGGCAGTTATAGACGACATCCGCCTTGCGGCGGAAAACCCAGAACTTAGTGAGCGGGAACGCGACCTGCTCCTTCAGGCAAGCCAAGAGATTGTGCATGTCAACTGGCTATTGCTTGCCGCTAGACCCCTCATAGGGGCCAATAGAAGCCCACAGGCTAGATCTTTGCTTGCCAGAATAGATGACGTTCTTGCGTAATGTTTGTGCAGTTAAATCTTGCGGAGCAGAAACTAGCCACCTACATAGGCAAGGCTAGGCATCAGCGTTCGAGGCAGGACGGTCTGCGCAACATGAAGGTCAGCGACATCGCTGACGACAAGATAGACAGAGAAGGCGCTGCCGCAGAGATAGCCTTCTGCAAGGCGATGAATATTTACCCTGACCTAGATGTCGGGGAGAGGAAGGCGGTGGACTGCATACTGCCATCCGGCCACACCGTAGATGTGAAGTCTACGTGGCGAGAGAACGGTATGCTTCTGGCCGTTCCGTGGAAAAAGATGGAAGTGGACATCTTCGTTCTTGTCATCGGCCAGATGCCGGAGTATAGAATTGCAGGATGGATGTCGGCGGTCGAGCTACTGAAGCCTGATAGGCTAAAGAATGTTGGGCCGAAGAAGTCTTACGCAGCCTCGCAGGGCGAGCTGGTCAGACCCGAAGCGTTGTTGGAATTCAATGGAGACCTAAAATGGAACATTCAGTCTTTGGTAACCAAGACCTAACTTGGGATCAGGCAGTCGAAGCCTTCTGGCAATACAAGAACTCCGCCCCGATAGCGGAGAAGTCCAGATACAAAATCAAGTGGGCCATCGAGGTTTACGGGAAGTTCTTTTCCGGACACCCAATCAGGTCTATCGGAAAGGCACAGGTCACCCGGGCGAGGGATATCGTCAAGTCTCGCTCGACCATGAAGTCGTCGTCGGTCAACGACGCGACCAAGAAACTGATGCAAGTCTTCTCATTTGCCCTAGAGAGGGAATGGATTGACCGCATACCAAAGGTTGACCCGCTGCCGGAGGAAGCTCCGAGTCGGCCAGTACTGCGGCCAGACCAAGCCAAGCAGCTTATTGAAGAGTTGCCGCCATCTCTGGGTAGGGCTATCGAGTTTGCGATAGCGACCGGCTTGCGCGGCATAAACATCTGCCGACTCAAGTGGGCAAACGTGGACTTCGACTCCCGGTGCATTCGCATCGAGGCGTCGAGCATGAAGGCTAGGAAGGAACTGACCATCCCGCTTTCCGCGTCCGCCATGCGGATACTCCTTTTCGTCCGCAACACGACCCCGCACCCAGAGTTTGTCTTTGTGAATGAACGGGGTGAGCCGTATAAGCGCATGTATTCTGACACTTGGAGACGCGCCGTTAAGGCTGCGGGACTCGACGGCTATGGCGTACACTCTGCTAGGAGAGGGTGGGCTACCGAGGTCGGTAAGCGGTCAGACTTGAAGACGCTGATGACGTTAGGCGGCTGGGCAACGCCGAGTATGGCGGCTCAATATGTCCAGCCAGACATAGACCACCTTAGAGTCAAGGCCAGCATTGTGGATGAGGTGTTCTTCGATGGCAAAGGGCAGCAAGGTCGTATCGATCTATCCGTCAGATGACGAAATCCTAGACGCTCACAAGGGTTACGAGGGGAAGAGAGAACTCCTAATCCTGTCGATGGACACAGATGCTCAGATAACGTGCAGCGCGAACACCACCGATAAGGCGAAAATCCTTTTCCTTATCGAGGTGTTCAAGCTGCATCTTCTGGACGGCGAGTTCGACTAGCCCTCTCTGTCCAAAATTCTCTGATAGCCTGAGTTGAAGGTGTCGTACACCTTCTGTATCTCAAGCTCTACCCTCTCGATACGCTCTTCCTTATCGGACTCGCTGAGTGTTGAATTTTGTATATTCTTTCTTTGCTCATACAGCTTGCGTAGCCGGGACTGCGCCGACTTCGCCAGCGGCAATGCGCGGTAATCGACCTTATTCTCATCTAAGAAGTCACCACGCTCAGAGCCGCGCAGCGTCTTGGCCTCCGCCTCAGTGCGATAGACCGAGTCGATGCGGTCGTAGAAGTCTCCGGGATTCATCGTCCAAGTAGTTGTCTTCACGACCTTGTTCAGGATTGGAATCTGACGAATCTCGATATCCTTCCCGGTGGCGGTCTTCTCCGCAACGCCATAGGCTTGCATCAGGGTGCGGCCTGCGCCGCCGAATACTTCGCCAATCAGGTACTCGACTGAGTCGGGATTGATATCAATCAGCCCCGGCTGATACGAGGTACCGCCAGTCGCCTTGTTCATCAGGTTTGTGAACGCAATCGCTGCGTCCGTAGTGCCACGACGATGCAGCGCGGAGTCCGGCATCTTGACCTTCGCGAACTCCGGGTTCTCCTTGTAGATAGGATTCCCGGCAAAGTCCGTGTTGATGGCCAAGTCAACCAAGGGGCGAACCGCCGTGGGGGTGATGGCCTTAACGACTCCCGTCGCCTCAAGATCAAGCCCAGCCTTGTCCCCGCCCGGAAGGCGAAGCGGCATCACGTCGTTCACGATTTTGCCAAGCACCTTCGACGCAAACCCGCCTGCGCTTTCGATTCCAGAAAGCGTCTCAGTCGCCTTGATGGCGGCATACGTCAGGATGCTGTAGCCATAAGGCAGCGGGATAACGAGCATCGGCATTCCCGGGATCTTTATGGGAAGGCCAGTCTCCTTGACGTAGTCAGGAAGGTTTTCCCACTCCGTCTTGCCGTTCTCTTCCTCGTCGCTAGAAGCGATGCTGAACATGGTTACAGCGGCTGCTGCGCCAGCGGCGTAGTACATAACCTTACGCGCCTCAGCCGATGACATCGTGCGGAAGAACTGAAGGTTGCCGTTGATGCTCGCCTGCCAGAACATGTACAGCGAGTTCATTAGCGGCCCAGCTTCGCCACGACGGTTGAAGTTCACCGTCACGTTCTTGGCGAGAAGAGCCGACCTATCTCTAGTCACGCCAGCCTTGCGAGCATTGACGTAGGCGACAACGCGAACTGCGTTTTCGGTCATGTCGTTGAAATGCTCGATTGCATTCTTGACGCCATTGAGGCCGCGCTTGATGCGAGTCGTTGCAGCAACCCCTTCAATCCCGGCGGACTCGCCGAGCAGGTCAATGCTCGACTGAAGATCGCGGTGCAGCTCTCGGGCATCCAAGTTGCGAACGTAGCCTGTAGCGCCACCGTCCTCGAAGAACTCCTTGACGAAGTTGTCCTCGGCGGTATTGCCAGCCTTGTTCTCAAGGTATCGGCTGAGTGCCTTGTGGTACTTGAGGCTGACGTAATCAGAGATGGCCGCCTGAGTAACGGTCTTTCCGTTGACTTTGCCAGCCCCCTTGATGAGTCCGTCTTGCAGATCTGCCTCGGCAACAAGGTTGATCATGCCAGCCATGAAGTCGCGAGGCACGTTGATCACAGACCATGCCGGATTCCAGCGGGTGGTCATTCCCGAGAGGAACGAAGTCACGCGGCCAAACGTATTCTGAATGCCGTTTACGACATCGCCCATGTCGGCAGCGCCAAGGTTGAGCATTGCGCGACGAAGCTTGTCGTCCTTGATGTCGATGAGGACGGTCTGGCCGTTCTCCTTGACCTCAAAGAAGTCCTCGCCCGGGCCGCGAGTGGTCTGCCGACGTAGCAGCACCGCGTCCTTCTTGGCATCCATATAACGGTTGAAGATCGGGTTGTCCTTGTCGATGATTTCCCAAAGCGTGTCGTCCTTGAAGGTACGAACAAGATTCAGGAACCGACGACCAACCTCAACCTTCCTTGCGCGGATGGTCTTTTCGTAAGCCTGCTTGATTGCATTGGTGACAGGCGGGAACGCCATGGTCTGGCGTCCGAGTGCGGCAAGGGATTCCTTTCCGCCAATCGAGAAACCGCGACCAACGCGCATCGGGCTGTTCTGCGGCGAATCGAATTCGTCGATAGCCCAACCACTGAGCGGGACGTATGACGAGAACTTGTCATTCCAAGTGCCGACGACCTCCTCCTCGATGAGGCCAGCGGCAACCATCTTCTGCTGCGTTGACTTGACGAGGTCATCAACATAGCTCATCGCAGCGTTGTACTGGTCGTACTTGCCCTCGTCGCGGAAGCGATTCATGATTTCGGCGGCGTCCTTATCGGACATGCCAGAGCCACGATCGGCGAACCGCTCCTTCATAGTCAAGTAACGCTCAAGATCCTTGCTTTCGGCAAGGGTTGCCCTGCTGAGGTCGCCATCGTACTTGTCGAGAAGCTTTTGGCGAAGCTCGTCGTAACGAGCGGCATTCTTTCTTGCGATGTCAGCATTACGCTCCGGGGCGTGACGCGCATACGCAAACAGATTCACCATGTTGTAGTCGAGCTTCTTGTCGAAGACGTACTTCATCATCGGCTCAAGATACTTGCGCTGAATCTGACGCTCATCTTCGGTCACCTGACCGCTGAACCGCTCGATCTGCCCTGCCGCATCCATCTCATCGGAGATTCGCTCCAGACCGATGCTCTTGGCCATCTCCTTCTGGAAACGCTCAAGCCGGTAGAACGAGTTGACGAACCTGCGCGTAAGCGTGTCGCGCAGCGTTTCATCCGCACCGTTGTAGATGCTAGTCGGCCTTGCCTGCTCGAGAGACGAATTGATAATCGTCTGCATGGAGTCAACTGCGTGACCGATGCTGCCGAATGCGCCGCTATTAACAGCAGACGCAATAGCTGAGTTCCGCTGATTCATGAACAGCGGGAAGCCCTTGTAGACAGCGGCGTCTTTCAGGGAGTTCGGAATATCCAAGAAGATGAAGTCGCGCTTAGTTTCCATGGCCTCCGGGAAGGAGACTTGAAATTCAAATTCGGCGTAATCGCCGTATTCAGCCGTCAGGCTATTAAGCTCATCAGAGTCTTTTGCGGTTCCGATGAAACTGAACGAGCCTTCGTCATCGAGGTAGACATCCACCTCGGCTCCGTCCGCAAGAGCCTGCCTCGCGTACTTCTTGCTTGGAGAAGAGTAATTGTAGTCGTCAGAGCCTTCCGGCTTGACCTCAAGCTCGCCGATGCTGACCTTGCCGCCAAGCTTCGAGAACAACTTCTCGGCTCGCTTAACAAGCTGCTTGTCGTAAAACTCTATCAAGCCATCGCCAGAGTCGAGGAGGTCTCCGGTCATGGACGTGAATCCACGATTTCGACCCTGAGACTGGGTTCCCTCGCCGTTCAGCATTCTCTCTGCGACGACCTTGGGAATAGACTTAGAGAGATCGCCCTGCTTCACAGACCGTTGCTCGCCAACGATCTCGCCGGACTTGTCTAGCGGCCTGACATGAAAGGTTCCGTTGGGGTTCTTTTTGTAGAGAACCTCGCTGAAGTTGCGACGAATGTCGTAACGGAACTTCTGGTCTGCGCCAGTTGTCCAAGCAATCCGGTCGTAACCGTTCTCTGCGGCAAATCGAACCATGCGCTTCAGCGCGAGGTCGGGCCAGCTAGTCTTGAACGGCGCATCAGGGATTCCAGACTCCTCGCCGTAACCACGCTCGCGACCAGCCTGATGCCAATCGCTCTGAACTTCCTCAATGTGAAGTACGCGGTTGCCGTCGAGGTCGGAACGATCCTTGACGCGAACATGAGCGAGGATGTTTTCGACTCCACTGAAGTCGTGCATCTCATTCACGAAGTTAGTCATCCCCTTGCGCGGGGGCAGGGTCAGAAGAAGTTCGCGATAGTTGCTTCCGCCCGGGAATGTATATGAGGAATACTTGTCGCCGCCAACGGCATCAACGACATCGATCTGTCGCTGATTGATCTGGTCGAGTAACTGCTCTTTGGTGACAGGGCCAGTCTGCGAAGACAGCCATTCGGGCAGGTCGTAGTACTCGATCTCCTCCGGCTTCACGCCGGGGATGTTACGAAGGGTGGACAGCCACTGCTGCCCCGGAGCCTTCGCCATCTTCAGTGTATCTACAGCACTCTTAACCGCACTATAGAAGGTAGGCGCAACGTCTCGGACGCCGCCTAGAACTGTGTTCCTTTGCCCTTCGCGGACTCGACGTACTTCGCCCTCGCCGCCCACTCCGGGTTCGGCTCGTTCTTGTCCAGCCACTTCTTCGCCGCGAACCCCGCCCCGAACAGGCGGCTCCGCAAGACCGAGGCCGGGACTGGGTGTCCGAACTTCTGCTCGTACTCGTGAAGGTACTTCCTGTCTTCCTGCAACAGATTCATTTCGAGCAATCTCCCGATTGATAAACGCAGAGGCAAGCGGAGCATTTTGCTCAAGCCACTGCGGGTTGACTGTATGTATAGCAAAGATCTGAGAAATGATCTCGGACTGTATTGCCGCCCAGTCCTTGCCATATGGCCCGTTGAAGCGGCGATCACCGATATAGAAGAATGGATACGCAAACTGGGTCGCGACACCGGCTTCTCTGGTTGCCTTGGCGATTGCCTCATCAGGAGCCATGCCCTCTTCCGTCATGCGAGTCGCGTTCGGGACAATGACCGTACGCATCTCGTTGGCGAGCAAGCCGAAGATCTCGCGAATCATCGGCGGGGCGGCACCGGACACCGCCGTTACGCCGCCATCATTGATGGTCAGCGTCTGATAGGAGATGCGAGTCTCCCTCGGCGTCTCGTAACCAAGGCGATTGTGGAGATTGTGGCCGAGTTCATGTGCGATAACGAACCGAAGAGCCTCTCGGAACCCCGGCGTCTCGAAGTTGGCGGGGTTGAAAAACTCCCCAGCCAGAGACATCGCGTTATCGTCGCGGAAGAACATGCCACGAGTGTCCGCCTCGCTGGTGTTCTGGTAGACCTCGATTCCCTCGATAAGGCTTCTGGGAAGCCCGAAGTTATCCACAAGGTCAGCAAAGGCGGCGGTGACTTCCGCCCGACCCCCGTCATCAGGGACGGGGGACAGGAGGTTCTGGCCAGCCCTCCCGAGGTTTGCCGTGCCGTAGCTGACCAGACTCGCGGTGGGAGAACGCAACAATGTTGCAGTTTCGCCAACGGCCCTGCCAAACGCGGGAGGGGTATCCTCCAAGATACTGCGCAGCGGCTCTGCCGGAGGCGGCGTAGGAGCGGCCTCGGCCTCTACCCTAGGCTGCGCCGGGGGTGCGGCCTGAGTCGCCTGCTGCTGCCTGCTGGTCGTTCTGGCGGAGGGTTCCCGGCGACCCCTCTCAAGGGTACGCAGGTCTTGCGCCGCCAAGGCGTTAATAGCCGTCTGTAGGGCATCCCGCTCCGCCCCCTCTGGCATGGTTTCAACCATGCGGGAAAGCTGCCCACGAGCCTGTGCGTTCGGCAAGGCACCGGGACGGCGACCTCGGCGCTGACGGGCTGCTGGTTGGGCGGCGGGTGCTGCCGGGGGAGCTTCGGTTGCAACTTGAGCTTCAGTTGCAACTGCTGGCTGGGCTTCCGGGATGGCCGGAATTTCCGGGGCTGCCGGAGGAGTCTGCTCAACGATGGCCGGTTCCATGGCCGGTTCCATGCGGCGCATGGAAGGCTCTGGCGGGGTCGCGCTACGGATAAACCCCTCAAGGCGTCCAATCGGCTGAACCGGGGCTGGGGTTTGCGGGATGATGTTTGTGGCGCTACGCGCCACAGCCTCAATCCGATTAGAGGCCGGTCGAGTTACGGGCGAGCCAGCGCCAACCCCGAGAGGGGGTCGAGCAAGTTCCGTGACCGGAGGCTCGACGCCAGCCACATCGCGAGTGGGAGGCGCAATAATCTGTCCGCTGAATGACTCGCGCTGCGGAGCGGGGCCACGGTCATACCGGGACATAATTCGCTCAAGCGTGGTCTGCGGAGCCTGACCAAAGAACGGCTGCTGAACCGGCTCGATGCCAGCCGAGATAGCAGACTGCGGGAATCGAGATATGACACCAGCAGTTTGCGGCGTAGCCGTCGTCTCGAATTGCGGGAACAGGTACTCGATCGCAGCAAGACGCGCAGTAAGATCGCCGAACTGCGATTCCTCGCTGCGAATCAGATTGCGAAGCGTCTTGACCTGCTTTGTCTGAGACGGAGCTGTTCGATCCAACTGCATCTTGCGGTCGGTAATTCGCTGATTCAGAGAATCCAGACGGTCGCGAAGCACTGAACGCTCCGCCTGCATCTGCATCCCTTCTTCTGCGGTGATCCTTGGGCGATACACATCCGCAATGTTGACGACGGTGGAATCTCTGTACTCACCGGCCATCAGCTTCTTGACGTCGTTGGTCAATGCGCCGATGACATCCCTTCCGGTCTGCGTGACCTTTACTGCATCGCCAACGCTCTTTGCGATTGCGGCAGGCTGAATCTCTTCAGCGCGGCGGAAGACCGGGCCTTCCTCCCTGATGTCGTAAGCCTGTGTTATGAGGTCAAACTTGGCCGGATCAGCAAGGTTCTCGCGAAGGAACGAACGCTCAATCGCCTGCTCAAGAGAAGGCTCTTGAACGGCTTCGAGTTCGGTGAGCCGCTGAGTTGCAAACTCCGGCGGCGGAGCGGTGGGCTGCGCAGGAGGAGGAGGAGCAACGCCCCCGGGAATCGTGCCGGTGTCCATTTGCCCACCAACCACGCCAGCCGGGGTTTCCGGTGCGGCAGGAAGAGGGCCGCCACCAATGCGGCGAGCAGCGGCAAGTTCGGCAGGAAGAACCGCCGCTTCGAGCAAGCCACCGCCAACTGCGGCAGTGGCGACGCCGGTCATCGGGTCTATGCCGCTATCGATATAACGACGCTGTAAAAGATTCTGCGCGTACTGGTTGCCGCCTTCGGCAGCACCCTGAAGAAGCGTCTGAATTGCAGTCCTCTGCAACGCCGACTTGATGCCATTGATAGCTGGGCCAATAGGCGCTATTGCAACGGACGCCGCATCGAGTGCCGCGCCAAGTCCAGAAGCCTTTACGGCGTAGTCATCAGCCCCTTCAAAGTCTCCGGGGTTGTTGTCAATGTAGCTGTAGTAATTGTCGCCATAACTCTGAACGAAAGAACCAAGTCCGCCGCCGACAGACCCGCCGATCGTAGATCCAATGAGTCGGCCAGCAGCAAGATAAGCGCCAGCGGCGCCGCCAACGCCAACCGTGGCGAGAAACGGCACCGAGCCTCCGAGCATGTTGGCAAAGCCTTGCCGCCAGAACATTGGATCAACAAGGTCTGCGGCAGTGCCGGTTCCTTGATAAAGGTTAGGCTCTGCCTGAAGGATGTTTTCTTCTGCGGCTATGCTGAGGCTTTCGGCAGTATCTCTAGCGCCAAGGGCTTCAGCAACTCTTTGGCCGGTTCTCTGAAGGCCTGCCTGAGCAACGTCAAGGCCAGCGCCAAATGATGCGGAAAAGCTAGGCTCATCGCCTCTCTCCGCTTGCTTCCCAAGACTTGCGCCGATAGAACGAACGTCTTCCGGCTTAATCAGATCGCCCCAAAGATTTTGTATGTCAGCCATTTCTCACCAGTGTTGGTTAATTGCTTCCATCTACATCTCCATAAAGCGGTCAGTACTTACTTAATCCCTCTTGCGATCGGAGATAGCTGCCTATCGTCGGCCTGCTTGGCCCTTGTCAGATTGTTGACAGCAGTGTTTACAACGCCGACAAACTTGCTGGCAGCGTCGTCACCAGAGAAGTTTACCCTCTGAGAGTTGGCGACTCTAGAAACTTCTGTTTCAAGAGCGGCTAGTTCTCCCGGAGATATGGGCCTGCCCCTTGCTCCAGACAACGCCCTGCTCATATAAGAAATCAAGCTGGTTGCGTCCGAGCCTCCAACAGAAGACTGAATCCGAAGATCAATGTTCTTCATGTTGATAGCGTCGTTTTCTCCAGCGATATTGATACCCATAGAGCGATATCTTTCCGCTTCCGCATCCAGATCGGGCATGGATGCTGCCAGAGCGGAGTCAGCCCCGCCCCTCAAAGAGGAAATCCTGCTTGAGGCATATGCATTGGCATCGAGGCCTCCGTACTGTCGAGCGGTTAGCTCCTTTGCCAGCTCTGCTGGGCTGGTCTTATCTCCGTACAATTCTTCAAATCTTCCGGAGTTCGTCTCCCTCATTGAGGTGAAGTAGTCGAGATAGTCCTTGTAGGTTTGACGATGAGCATCTACAGACTTGTCGTAAATTTCACGTTCATCGCTAGGTGACATGCCGACGCCATACCTTGACGCCGCATTACGAAACGCGGGGGTATTGGCTATGGTGTTATACAAAGCCCTTTTCCCAAGAACGAGATAGTCAACACCTTGCCGAACGTCGATCGACTTCGGGTCTTGATCCTGATCACCAATGCTGCGGCCAGTAGTCATTGGCTGCTTGAAAATAACTTTTTTGCCAGATTGGTCAACGCCCTCAACAAGAAGATTCAGGTTGATGGAGTTTCCTTTTGACCTTGGATCAACGCTAACACTAGAAATAGATTTGTTAGTAACCTTGACGGTTCTGTACTCTCTTTTCGCCGGATCTGCCTCGTTAGGATTCATAAGTACGCGCCTAGTTTCGCCGATGTTTCGCCGAACTTCAGGCCCGAGAATCAAGTTGAGGGTTTTGTTATCTAGGCTGTCCAGATTTAGGCGGCCAGAGTTCAATGCTTCCAAAGCCCCCCTAGTCCCGGGGTCAAGGGCCGACATAAGCTGGGGGCCAAGAGTCTTGTCAGCAAGAATTGAAGGAACATCCCCAAAAGTAAGGGCATCTCTCATTCTGTCTCGCCGCAGATCGGCAGCTCGCGCCGCTGCCTGATCAGCATACTCCCTTCTGCGCAGTTCAAGATTGGCGCGGTTATATTCAGACTGATCCTCCTGCGCACGGGCGAGCCTTTCTTCCGCCTTGGTTAAACGCGCCTCAGTGGTGGCGAATTCTGATGCGCGAGTCGCCCGATCCTTTTCACGCTCTGCGGCGGCAAGCTCGTTCAATCGCTTTCGCTCAGTAAACTCTTCGCGCTGGAATTTTTCCGCACGCGCCTGAGCCTCTTCGCGACGCTGCTCTTTGAAGACGTCGCCGACAAGACCAAAACCAGAGGCAAAACCTTGTGCAAATCCTTCAGCCATGACAGACCTCAGTCAAAGAGTTCGGAAAGGAGGTAGGAGACGGCCATACCGCCGAGAACCCAAGGCGCTACTGCAAGCGCGGTTGCGCCTGCCGATGCACCGCCCCCCGCCGCAGCTCCTGCGGTTCCTGCCGCCGCAGCGCCTTCTGCTGCCGTAGCGGCAGTCGTTGCCGCAGTGGTTGCAGCAGCGGCTTCTCCAGCCGCAGCAGCGGCTGCCGGATTCGCGGCGACAGCAAGACCTTCGGTTGCCGCTGGCAAGCTAGAAGTTGCAAGCAAAGCCTCGTTAGCTGCCGCAGCGTTAGCCGCAGCCGTCTTTGCGGACTCGACGCCAATCTTGGCTCCGATGCCAGCACCAGTCCCCATCAAAGCCCCGGTCTCTGCGCGTTCGGCAGCTTTGATCTGCTCGTTGGCAGCATTCTTTTGCTGCTCAAGAGAGGCAAGCCCGAGAAGGGTTGACTGAGCTTGGCGACCTCGCTCAAGGTTCATCCCGATAAGACCACCAGCCATTAGTCACCTCCCTGCGAAGCATTGAACGCTTCGAAGCCGCCACCGAGAAGCGCCATCCGGCGGTCTTCTGCGGTCAGGCGGGTACGATTGATGCCGCCAACCATGGCGGAAGTTTCTTGAAGCCCAAGATCCTGCGGCCTTGAGGCAAGGCCATAACGTCCGGCTCGCCGAGCGGAAGCGCCAGTCTCTGCGGCAAACGCACCTGAGACGGCTTCCTTCGTTCTGCCGATATCTTCGGCGACGTTCTTGTCGTAGTTCACAAGAAGGTCTTCGAAAAGCTGAATCTCTCGCGGACGGTAAACGTCTTCGTAGTAGCGGCGTTGCGCACGAAGCAAGTCCCTTGCCAAGTACTCAGCGGTGTTCTTGCCGTAGTCAGCCTGAGAACTGATCATGTACTGGCTGAAGTCGCTAGTCGGCTGAAGCTGTCGAGGAACCGTCATGCCGTAGCCGGAAAGCACATTGGCATATCCGGGGTACGGCCCAGACGGGGCAGGCTGCGGCGCGGAGACGAATGATCCGCCATTGCGCATGTATCGATCAAGGTCTGGATTAAGACCCTGCAATGTAGCGAAATAGTCCATCAACCGAACCCTCCGCCAGTCTGCTGTTGCGGGAACTTATAGTTCGCATACAGTCCTGCACCAACGCCGGTCAGCGTTCCGGCCAGACCGCGCTGTGCAGATGCCGTGTCGTAAGCCGACTTTGCTTCGCTAGCCGCACGGCGACCAGAGATCTCGGCAAGTTGCCCGAGACCCTGCATCCCCTGACCAGCCTGACCACGACCGATGCCAACGATGTTGGCGGCTCCGCCGAAGTAGCGGCTCGTCTGCGCGTCCTGAGACTCCGCCAAGCCCAATGCCCGTGATCGAGCAAGGCCAGCAGTAATCGCCGGGGAGAAAGCGCCAGAGCCGGGGGCGATACCACGGCTAATATTCTGCGCATCAAGTTGCGTTCTAGCAGCCTCAAGCTCGGGCTGAATCGCGGCACTGGCTAGGCCAGCCGCTCGCTGGTACTGACCGGGGGTTCGCATCCGGTCAACTTGCTGCATATAGAATTGTTCCGCAGGCGCACCAAAGCGCATCCTGTCGTTGAACTCTTCGATGGCAATGCGACGGGCCTCAATGGCATCCGCCGTATCAACCTTCTTACTGCCGCCTTTGCCCATGTTAGATCACCTTCGTGTATATCGTTGCGTACGGCTCATAGCCATACCGCTTGCCAAGTCGATTCATCCCCTGTCGGGACGACCAAAACTCAACCGCACAGCAGCCCTTTTGAAGTGCAATCTCCTCAATCTGAGAGATGTACTTCTTAAATGCTGCCCCGGTTTTGTCGTATCCAACCCACAGAAGAAGGGTCTTTTGGTTCTTGAAGGGCATGGGTCTCTCCTGCGTAATGAGAAATCCCCCGGTATCTCCAAGCATGTAGACATCCGCGTGTCTGTACACACAACAGGCGTACAGATCTTCCGGCCTCCAGTCTGGCCTCGACTCCTCCCAGATTTCTAATACGCCCGGAAGGATATGATCCCAAACATCCCTGACATCAGCCTGCTGAATCACGAATTTTCCCTCATGTCAATCGTAAGCCTTTGTACACCGGAAGTCTATTCCGGCTTGGGCCACTTTGCCTTGACGGCCATGACTGTTTTTCGCATATTTTCCATGGCTTCGCCGCCTTTCCAGATGGCGTCTAGCTGGTCGGCAATGCCCGGATAGTCCTCTATGCGGCCCTGCCAGTAGACAGGGGCTGGGTTGCCAACCACCTTCTCCATAATCACGCCGTCAACCTTCTCGTAGGCGATCTGCTGGGTCACCGGGTTGTAGCTTTCCTTCTTGGCTGGGACAACGGGATACCAGCCAGCCCCTTCGCCGGGGTGGCTTTGGACGCATGACTCTTTCCCGTTCTCGCCCCACTTCATAAACATCAGCGTATCCCCATCACGACAACGTCTATCGCCTTGATGTAAAGAGCATTGGCCCACTGCCCCCTGACCCTTACATCAAAAACCTTGGCCTGCGTAGTCTGGCTAAGACCACCAAACAGCGACACGCTGGTCATGTCATAAGCATCCCAGTATGTGTCGAGAACAAGCGTATACGGGCCAATAACCCCATTCCCGAGAACTGGTCTGGTTCTGGTGTAGTAGCTTCCAAGGCCGCCCTGAACCTCTACGGTAGCCATGGTTTGAGTGCCGGTAAAAAGAGCGTAAGTGACAGTCCCAGACTCTGAGTTGTTATTGGTGATCGTGTCGCCAATTTGGATGTCTACTTCTCCACTGAAGAACAAAGTCCATCCCATAAGCTCTGGGTAGCCTAAATCCGGGTCATAGTCATACCAGTACTGTTGAGATGCTGGATATATCGGGCCAAGAGCAGGTACTGAAGTTCCATCTCCAACCGTCGCGGCGTAGACCTCAAGGTATCCGCCGACTTGGTATGGAGCGGCATCTCTAATTGAAACCTGAATGTAGGGCTTGTGTCCTTCTGCATGGTCTGACTTCGGGAGGGTGAGAGTCACATACGATGTGAACGTAGCTGGAATTGCTCCGGAAGGGGCGGCATAGCCAGTAAGGAACTTGGTTACGTCTCCAGTCAGTTTGGCTACGTTCAGCGTTCCGATCTTTGCGCCATCGATGTTGGCGTTCGTCGCGATCAGGTCATTGGTGATTGCGCCACCAGAGATCTGCAACATGTTACGCCCGGTGGACGGGTTGTACACCGAGGTTAGTACGTTCGTGTTGATCGATATTCTTTCCGCGTCGATTGTTCCCGCTGTGATCTTATTCGCAGAAAGGTTAATGATCTTTGCGTCATCGATAGCGGCGTTTGCAATCTTGGCGTTGGTTATGGTTCCGTTTCTGATGTACGCATCATTGATGTACACGCCAGCAGGAACGGAAACGCCATTGATCGTCGTTGCCGTAGCCTGAACGACAAACGGGACTACGGTTGATTGTCCCGGCGACCCTATACTGAATCGATCCGCCCTAACGATGAACTCGGATGATGGGGTTCCGTTAACAGGGGCGGACGAGGCAAGCCCGAATCCGCTGACGTACCCGTTGTTATCGATCTTTACGGTGTACTGAGCATTCAGGCCAGTCAGCGTGCTTGCTGTTGCTGTGGCGTTCTGCTCTACAGTTACACCACTGCCGCCAAAGTTATTCAGTCTGGCGTTAATTACAGAGTAATCTTGAGCCGATGCCGTGGCATACCCAGACGCATCACTCGCGGACTGAGCCGCTTGGTTTCTATAGGTCAGCGCATTGGCTGCGCTTGTAGAGGCGGAGTTTGCCGAGTTCGTCGCTGACGTTGCAGAGTTGGAGGCCGAAGTGGCAGACGCGCTTGCATTGCTCGCGCTGGTCGCAGCCGCATTAGCCTGAGACTGAGCTGTGTTCTTAAAGCCTTCAGCAGCGTCACGGGCAGCGGTTGCCGTTGTTGCGGAACCACTTGCCGCATTGGCCGACGTCTGAGCGGCATCTGCCTTCGTGGACGCGGTTTCCGCACTACCGGAAGCGGCAACAGAGTACGTGTT